>Ga0256831_1000042_pt1 | contig 58018 bp, 58 predicted proteins | sample 132544metaG_FD_189087 | JGI IMG/M metagenome (GOLD analysis project Ga0256831, IMG submission 189087) | Hydrothermal vent microbial communities from Lau Basin, Pacific Ocean - 132-544 | ecosystem: Environmental > Aquatic > Marine > Hydrothermal vents | place: Pacific Ocean: Lau Basin | collected...
TAAGAGAAACATAAGACCGAGGGAGATTCGCTTCAGGGAAGTCGGTCATCAGATGGAGAAGTTTGGAGTTGAGCCCGAAATCGAGCACATAAAGCTCCTCCGCGAGGATTACGATGCCGCTGGTGGAAAGGAAATCTTCCTGAGCTTTGAAGACGTCAAAAACGATATCCTGATAGGGTTCTTGAGATTGAGGATTCCGAGTGAAAAAGCCCACAGGAAGGAGATAAACTGCTGTCCTTCAGCAATAGTCAGGGAGCTCCACGTCTACGGCCCGCTCGTTCCGATTGGAGGGAAGCCACGCTATGAATGGCAACACAGAGGTTACGGAAGGGAGCTTTTGAGTGAAGCTGAAAGGATTGCCCGTGAGGAGTTCGACGTGAAGAAGATGTTGGTCATAAGTGGCGTCGGAGTCAGAGAGTACTACAGAAAGTTCGGCTACTGGAAGAACGGCCCCTACGTGGCTAAGAGACTCGATAAGGGTTACGCCAGCTATAAAAAGAGCAAAGAGTTCGATGCGCACCTGAATACCTAAGGTCTGGCCTTTATCTCCTCTTCCATTGCCCTGAGTTGGGCCCTTTTTACGGCTTCTTCGTGAGCTTTGTCACCTTTCTTCCCCTTTACCCTCTTAGACAGTTCCATAAGGGCTTCCTCCGGGCCGTAACAGACCAAAACGTCCCCGGGAAGGATTATTGTGTCGCCTCTGGGTGCCCCTATGTAGACCTCTCCCTCCCTGGTTTTTCTGTATATTCCGAGAACCAGTATGCCCTCCTTGTCCAGCTCTAGTTCCCTCAAACTTTTGTTGGCGAGCCAGCTGTTTTTCTTCACCTTTATCTGGGAAATTGAGTAGCCGTGGGTTATCCCCAAGAGCTGGGCGTAGTCGTAGACCCTGAGCTCTGGAAAGGCTCTCTGGAGGAACCTTCTAATCCATTTTCTCATGAACCTATCGACTGTTTTGGACGTGAAGACGACGTAGAGCACAAGGAGGCTCGCTATTAGGACGAGCAGATAATCTGTGGCCTCCTCTCTTCCCTTTCCGACGAAGGTTAATACAAGAGTCGCTATGACGGAAGTTATTCCAGCGCTTCCCAGGAATATGAGAATTCGGATAATCTTTCTCCTCGCTGGATGTGAAACGACGTATTCGCTTTCACTTGTGGTAAAGCCCGTTCCTGAAAAAGCCGACTGGGCCTGGAAGGAGGCGACTTCCCTTGAGAGGCCCGTCATTTCAAGGGCTACTGCCCCAATCCTGACTATTATAAGGGAAACTGTGATTGCCAAAATTAGGGAAATAAGGGCTATCAGCCCCGTTCACCCCGCGGCTGTTTTGGTAGTTGCCTCGTGTTCGGCCTTTGCACTCAGTGCTATCGCTATGAAGTTTGCACCGCTCATTATCAGGTCAACTGAAACGAATAGCCCAATCGCCCAGAGGCTCGACCAGGGCCACTGAATAACTATCAGGAACCCCAGGATTACCGTCAGAACACCCGAGAGTGTCATCAGAGCCCACTGGCTGATATCCCTGTTCTGGAATGCAACGCCAATCCTTATGGCACCTATTAGCATCAGCGAGAAGCCCAGAACGAGAGTCAAAATTGTCGTTGCCAGAATCGGGTTCTCGAGCGTTGCTATACCGCCTATTACGTACACCACACCCATGATAATGTGGAGGGTTCTGCTCTTCCAGTCCTTGGCTTTGGCGATTCCCTGTATGACCTGCAGTGTTCCGCCGACGAGCATGAAGGCACCGAAGATGGCAACACTCGTTATGCTAACCAGGGGTAGCAACAGTAACCCGGCGAAGCCCAGCGTCATGAAGATTATCCCGAGTCCCAAGAGCCATACCCAGTTCTTCCCGACCTCTCCGTATTCCACGTTCTCACCCCCAAATTTTTTCACGAAAAGTTACTTTAAAGCTTTAAAAAGTTTTCTGTGGAAAAGTTACTAAAACATTGGGAAGTTTTATAAAGCCCTCCGCGGGGGAGAGAGCATGCGTTTCAAACCTAAACCGTTCACGGAACCCCTGCCCTTCAGGTGTCTCTACTGCCTCGACTGCTGCAGGGGGAGACACGTTTACCTCACGCTCAAGGACATCGAAGGGATAGCCAAGGCTGGCCACGACCCGCAGGACTTCGTAACCTTCTCGGTAGAGGGAGATAAGATACGCTTCGTCCTTGCCATTCGGGAGTGGGATTTGGGATGCGTTTTCCACGACCCCGAGACCGGAAAGTGCAGGATTCACCCGGTGAGGCCCATTATATGCCGGATTTACCCCTTCATGGTCTCTCGTAAGCCACTTGGCGTTGATGGTGAGAAGCCGTTTGAGTACAAGGGGGAAACCCTCTGGCTCTACTACGACGAGAGCTGTCCCGGGATAAACGCGGAGGAGCCGGAAGTCGTGATAAGCCCCGAGGAGATAGCGGAACTCGGCCTGGAGTTCGAGCGGGAGTTCAAAAGAACCGACATGGACGGCTTTGCAAAGCTTCTCGACGAGCTCGAAAAGTAGATATACAACTTCCCCTTAATACTCCTTATGAGGGGCCTCCTGCTGGCATCTGCTTACCTCCTTCAGGGTGTTCTCAACGTGGTCTTTTACGGGATTCCCTCGGTGATGTTTTCTGCTCTCCTCCCGCAGAGCGTTTTTCAGGAAAGCGCGTGGCTCCTGCCCTTTCTGGTTCTCCTGTACTTCTCCCTCGGTGCACTCTCCCTTTACTACCTGGGTTTCACAACTCTACCGAACAGGGGGAAATACCTCGGAGTCATTTACTTCTCCGTGGGGCTTATAGGTTCCCTGGCAATCTGCTTTGAGTCCGCTGTCGAGACGCCTGTTCTGAGAGCTGTCTTCGCTCTCTGGGCTCTTTCCTCGCTCCTCGGCCTGTTTCTTATTCCACGCACCGGAAACCTGGAGGACGTTCTGCCCCTTTTGACAGCTTTGACGCTACTATTACTGCTGTTCTCCGGTGCTGTGAGCTTTCTGACGGCCCAGTGGATTGTCGAGGACTACTACGCACACCTTCACATGAGCGGGGGCATTCCTGAAAACGCGAGCATTATAGTTGCCCGTCCCGAGAACGTTTCCATCAACGGGACGGGCTAAGCTTTTAAGTTTCCCATTGATGCTTAGGAACATGGAGCGTGAACTCCGTTACCGGCGCGCCTCCGCATGGGAATACGATTTGATACTCAGGGAGGCCGAAAAGTACGGCGAGCTCAGGCATAGCTTTTTTGGCGTTGTCGAGGGCAAGTTCAGGGACGTCTACGCTGTGAACGAGAGGGTATGGGCTGAGATAGAAACCCTCAAGCTCAAACCCTACGCCTATGGGACGTTCGTCGGGACAATAAAGGTGGACAACCTCGTTGAGAAGTTCTACCCCAACGTTGAGTTCTTCTACTTCGTTGACGTCCAGAAGAACTACGCGGTTCTGAAGCCGAAGGCCGGCTTCCTCTTCACGACGGGCAAAGACGTCCCGAGGAATGGCGTTAAGGAGTACATCTGGCGGGGAACTAAGAAGCTCGTTATTTTCGATGAGAACGGGATAATCCTCGGCATAGGCAGGATAAACCCCGAGAGCAGGAAAAAGTTCATTTTGAACGTCACCGACATCGGCGAGTTCCTGAGGAGAAGGCGCTAAACTTTTCTAACGTGACGTAATCTTTTTAAGACCTTTTGCGTAGAGCTTAATGGTAACTAAAAGTAACTAAAGGGGGTGACGCTCATGATTAGGAGGGTTAAAACGGGCATCCCTGGGATGGACGAAATCCTTCACGGTGGAATCCCTGAGCGAAACGTTGTCCTTCTCAGCGGTGGTCCCGGGACGGGAAAAACGATATTCAGTCAGCAGTTCATATGGAACGGTCTTCAAATGGGTGAGCCTGGTATTTACGTTGCCCTCGAGGAGCACCCCGTTCAGGTGAGGCAGAACATGGCCCAGTTCGGCTGGGACGTGAGGAAGTACGAGGAGGAAGGGCTTTTCGCAATGGTTGACGCCTTCACGGCCGGAATAGGAAAGAGCAAGGAGTACGAAAAGTACATAGTCCACGACCTAACGGACATCAGGGAGTTCATAGACGTCCTCAGGGGGGCCGTTAAGGACATCGGTGCGAAGAGGGTCGTTATAGACTCCGTCACAACCCTCTACATCAACAAGCCCGCGATGGCTAGGAGCATTGTCATGCAGCTCAAGCGCGTTTTGGCAGGGTTGGGAGTTACGAGCATACTTGTGAGCCAGATAAGCGTTGGGGAAAGGGGTTTCGGCGGACCGGGTGTTGAGCACGGCGTTGATGGAATAATTCGCCTTGATCTGGACGAGATTGACGGCGAGCTCAAGCGCTCGTTGATAGTCTGGAAGATGCGCGGAACGAGCCATTCAATGAGAAGGCACCCATTTGAGATAACTGACAAGGGAATAGTGGTTTATCCGGATAAAGTCCTCAAAAGGAAGACAATAGTTGAAATTGAATAAACACGAGGGGGTGAGAGAATGGAGGTGCCCCTGAACCCAATGGGAAGGGAGGAGATACACAGGCTTGAGAGCATACTGCTCTTTGCGACCCTCTTCAGGCCTGAGGTCATAGAGCTAATCAAGGACCCGGCCGAGAGATTGACATGGGTCGACAGTTTAGCTGTTGCGGCAGGAGCGATAGCCAGGGAGAAGGCCGGCATGACTGTCAGGGAAATTGCAGAGGAACTCGGCAGGACCGAGCAGACAATCAGAAAGCACCTCAAGGGCGAGACCAAGGCCGGGCAACTGGTCAGGGAAACTTACGAACTCATAAAGCAGGGCAAGCTCGATGAGCTCGTCAGAAACGTCGAGGTTCTGGCCAAGGGTGGCCAGCTGGTTGCCCTTGAGGAGTACGAGAAGCTCAAGAAGGAGAAGGAGGAACTTGAGGCCAAGGTTAAGGAGCTTGAGGAGAGAGTCAGGGCATTGGAGGAGGAGAACAGGGAACTTAAAACAAAGCTTGAGAACGTCAGGAAGATACTATCGGACGCTTTGGAGAGGATAAGGGAGGTAGAAAAGCTTCTTTAAATTCCATTCCCATTTTTTCTCAGACTTTCTTCCCAAGTAACTATCATGTGGGTAAACGTTTCATCATCTTCTTCAATTCCACGCTTTATCTCACTCACGTGGGCGTACTTTGCTTTGAGTTTGTCGAGGATATAATCAACGGCCTTCTCCGGATTGGCCTTAGTCCCGCAAGTGTAAACATCTAAAGCAGCGTAACCCTTCTCGGGCCAAGTATGAATTGAAATATGGCTCTCGGCAACGATAACGACTCCGCTGACGCCGGTTGGTGAGAACTTGAAGAAGTAGCTTGACTTGACCTCCATGTTGCCGACCTTCGCCGCCTCGAGGAATATCTCTCTTATTCTGTCCGCGTTGCCGAGTATCTCTGGATCACAGCCAGCGGCCTCAACAACATAATGAAAGCCGATGGTCTCTATCTCGCTCATGGTTTCTCACCTGAGGGGTGGGTAGTATGCTCCCTTTTTAAAGTTAATCCTGGAAGCGAACGGGAATGAAAAGGCCGTTTCTGTTCTAAACTGACCGGAACGGAATTTTATGAATTTAAACTGAAAGTTTTTGGTAGTTTTTGGATAATCCTGTTACCCTCTGCTAAAATTGGCTTTGAGGCGAGTGAAACCGTTTAAACCTTTCTGGTGAGTGGTGCTCAACTTAAACCCAAGAACCACTAATTTTAAAACTCACTCCCTCAAATTAACCACAAGTCAGGATTACAAAACGCCAGGGGTGAACATATGTCTAGGAGGAAAGCTAAAAAGCCCGGTGAAACAAATGAATTCCGGGCAAAAAAGCGCGAAAAGTTAAAGTTCTTAGCTGAGATGGAACCAAAGAAGATGATAATTTATCCGCTTGCGGTTTTCATAGTTGCGTTGCTTTTAGTTGCTGTCCATTTTCCTCCACTCGGCATTGATCTCAGAGGTGGTGTTGTTGTAACGGCCTACGGTGTAAACGCCAACCCAGATACAATTGAAAAATGGCTGAGCAACGAGCTTGGAGTTCAGGTCACCGTCGAGAGTTTCACGAGCGTTGAGGGAACCAAAGGAATTCGTGTTTACGCTCCCACGGGGGTTGACCCTGTTCAAATAATCAACCTCCTGAAGCAGAAGTATCCCAACGCCGAATACACCCACAGTGAAGTCCTTCCGACGTTTGGAGAGCTTGCCAAGAAACAGGGTATAAAGGCAATAACCTTCGCCTTCATAGCGATGGCCGTTGTGGTATTCCTGTTCTTCAGGAATCCAGTTTCGTCACTGGCTATAATATTCTCGGCCCTCTCGGACATGACAATAGCCGTTGCAATGATGGGTGTCTTTGGCATTCAGCTTACCACCGCGACGATAGCCGCGCTTCTGATGCTCATCGGTTACACCGTTGACAGCAACATACTTCTCACTACCAAACTGACGAAGAGGAAGGAGGACACCATTGAGGAGGCCTATCTAAGTGCCGTTTCAACTGGCTTTACAATGAGCACTACAACCCTTGGAGCACTCTTCATGCTCTGGCTGATATCAACTTCACCAACTATAGATAACATAGCTATAGTCCTTATCTTCGGTCTCCTCGCCGACTTCATGAACACCTGGATCTTCAACGCTGGAGTTCTGAGGTGGTATCTCTCAAAAAGGGGGGTTAATGCATGAACAGGAAGCTTAAGAAGCTCCTTTTCAATTGGAGGATTCTCCTTCTCATACTATTCCTTGTGGGATCAATAGCGACGTTAGCCACACGTCCTCTGACATTTGGAATCGATATAGCTGGTGGAGTTGCCATTATAGCCCAAACTGAACATCCTGTTGATTCTAAAACCATGGAGCTCGTCGTTGATTCCCTCCAGAAAAGGCTTAACACCTTCGGTTTGAGGGACATACAGGTTCAAGGACAGGGAAACGATATAGTTGTTGTCAAGGTTGCCAACGTAACGAGTGCAGAAGAAGCAAATGCTCTCAAGAAGGTCATTGAAAGCCAAGGTGTATTCTACATGGAGTTTGACGGTGTAATCTTTGGAACGGGTAAGGACATAGTTTACGTCGGACCTCCTCAAATAAAGCCTGATGGGAGCTGGTCTGTTCCTTTTAGAATATCCAAGGCGGCGGCCGAGAAGTTCGCAAAGTTGGCCAAGGGAAAAGCCGGATGGCCCGTTGACATGTTCCTTGACCCTCCAGCAAACTCTCTCCTCGTGGTTCCCAAGAGCATATATGACCTCATGAACAGCACAACCTTCAATGCCCAGGCTCCTCAGGCTCCTACTTTACTCCAGAGAATCCACAAGGCTCTCAACATAACGACCATAGTTTATACCAACCAGAGTGCGGAGGAGCTCAAAAAGCTGGCCGATGGGAAGCCCATAGTCCTCGTTGATGTTGGCGAAAACTTGGTTAATTCACTCAAATCAATGAACGTGAGCGTTCGCTACGTTCCCAAGCAGAGTGGCGTTAGCGATACCCAGCTTATCAAGAGCGTCCTCGGTCTCTACGGTCCCTACTCCCTTGGTGAGGGGCTCGCCAATGGAGAGCCTCAGACAGACGTTCAGATAAGCGGTCAGGCCCCGGATAGACTTACTGCGGAGCAGGAGGCCAAGACTGTCTACACTGTCCTCAAGAGTGGTTCCCTTCCGGTTAAGCTCAAGGTTATAGGAATGCAGTTCATATCACCAAAACTGGGTCAGGACTTCAAAAAGCAGGCACTATACGCTGGAATAGCGGCGTTGATAGCAGTTTTGGCAATCGTATACTTCCACTACAGGAGGTGGAAGATAGCCATACCCGTGGCGAGTACGAGTCTCTTTGAAGTGATTATAATCCTTGGAATAGCAGCTTTGATAAAGTGGAACCTTGACTTGCCGAGTATCGCGGGTATTATAGCGGCAATAGGTACCGGTGTTGACCAGCAGATAGTTATAACTGATGAGCTTCTTGGGGGAGAAAAAGTTGCAAGGATCACAAGGCGCTCTAGTACTTTAAAAAGAATCGGACGTGCATTCTTCATAATATTCGCCTCAGCGTCAACTACAATAGCGGCAATGAGCTTTCTCTTAGTCTACTTCGTGGGAACATTAAAGGGATTTGCAGTGACAACAATAATTGGAGTTCTCATCGGAATCTTTGTAACAAGGCCTGCCTACGCTGAAATTGCAAAGTATCTCGTTGGTGAGGAGTGATGTATGTCATTATAATGGGGGCAGGGAGAGTCGGATATCTAGTTGCAAAAATGCTCGAGGCCGAAGGGCATGATATTACAATAATTGAAATGGACAGGGAACGTGCCAAAGAACTCTCAATGCATGTAAACGGGTTGGTTATTGAAGGAGATGCAACCGATCCAAAAACTCTGGAGGAGGCTAATATAAAGCAAGCAGATGCTTTTGCGGCATTAACCGGCAAAGATGATGCGAACCTGTTGGCGTGTATATTAGCCAAGAACCTTAATCCTAGTGTCAAGACTTCACTAAGAATAAGCAATCCTAAGAACCGGAGGATCTTTGAGGAAGTCAAGGATCTAAAAAAATACTTCGACTTCGTAATTTCACCGGAGGAGATAGCGGCGGAATACATAAGCAGAAACATCGTTACGCCGGGCTTTGATAGAGTTCTCTTCCCAAAGGAAGGAGCTGAGATCGTGAGATTCAACATAGACAAAAACAGCAAAATTGCAGGAAAACTCGTAAAGGAACTTAAGCTACCAAAAGATGCTTTAATTATAGCGGTTTACGATGAAAAAGGTAATTTAATAATCCCCTCTGGAGATACGAAGTTGCCCGAAAGAGGCCAAGTGATAGTTTTTGCCAAGAACTCCGTTCTCAAAGAAGTGAAGGAACTTTTGGAAGGAAAATCCGAGTCCTAAGATTAGACTACTACCTTTAATCTTTTTCCCATCTTGTTCTTTGAAGACCATAAACTATTTAAACTGATTAGGGAAGCCAAAGTTGGCGAAAAGTTCAGCTGTTTTCATGGTCATCGGAGGGACGGCTCATGGAGGACGTCATTAAACGGATTGTTGATGCAGAAAAGGAAGCAGAGAGACGTATTGAAAAAGCCAAGGAAGAAGCTAAGTCCATAGTCCTAAAGGCTAGGGAAGAAGCCAAGGCTATTGAAGATGAGATAATTTCTAAGGCCCAGGTTGAAGCTGAATCCCTTATCCAAAAAGCCCGTGAGGAAGGTGAAGCTGAGGCCAAGAGAATCATCGAAGAAGGTGAAAAGGAAATACAAGCTCTTAGATTAAAAGCTGAAGCTAACTTTGAAAATGCAATAGTTCAGGCAATAGAGCTCGTGAGAGGGGGCTGAAATGTTCAGGCCCGAAGAAATGGTAAAAATTGACGTAATAACCCTTAATCGCTATAAGGATGCGCTATTGACTTATCTCCATGAAGCAGGTCTCGTTGAAATTCGCGAGCTTGACGTTAAAATAGCTCAAAGGGATACTCCCAATGAGTATCACCGAAAAGCCGCCTCATACAGTATAACAATCTCCCGTCTTGCAGACTTTCTTAGGGCCTATAGAAAAACAAGGGGAGGGGGAATAAAGGAATTTTTCTTCCCCAAAGAAAAGCCGAAAAAAACGTATCGATATGAGGGCATTGAGAAACTCATCAAAGATACAGAGGAATTTTTAGCTAAAGCTGAGCCTGAGATAAAGGCCGTTGAGGGCAGGATAAGCTCTCTCCAATCGGAAATAGAGAGGATAAAGGAGTCAATATCTATCCTTAAGCTACTTTCAGTCTTTAAACTTCCTGTGAAGTACCTCCGACATAGCGGGATAGTTGAAGTTTCTGTTGGTTCTGTTGAGAAAGTTAAGTTCTCTGCTCTTGTTGAAGATCTCAAAATGGCTACAGAAGGCAGGATAGCTCTCGCAAGCAGGGACGCTGGAGACAAAGTCTTGTTGGTAATAGCAACCTTGTCTAGAGATCACGATAAAGTTAATTCAGTGCTTGCGAAGCACTCATTTGAAAAGATTGAAGTCCCTGACGGAGATGGTACACCAGAAGAGCTTGTGACTGATTACCAGAGAAAGCTTGACGCAAAGCTCAGAGAGCTTGAAAATGCTAAAAAAGAAGCTGAAAAACTTGCAGAAAAGTATTACGAAGACGTGGTATTCTATCAGGAACTAATGGAAAACGAACGTGATAAGGCTTCGGTTCTTCCAATGCTTGCCAGAACTAACATGACGTTTGCATTAACCGGCTGGCTTCCGCGCGTTGACGTTCCTAAGATTCTTGAGGGAATAAAGAAAGTTACCAAAGGTAAGGCCTACATAAACATTAGAGAGCCTACAAAGGATGAAATTGAGGAGATTCCGATAAAGCTCAAGAATCCAAGATGGGCAAGACCCTTCGAGATGCTCACAGAGATGTACGGCGTTCCTAGATATGATGAGATTGACCCGACGCCGATAATAGCCTTCACGTACTCGTTCTTCTTTGGCTTCATGCTCACGGATTTCATGTACGGCCTCATAGTGGGAATAGTTGCCGCACTGCTCGTCAAGGGCCACAAGAAGTTCAATGATGGAACATACAAGTTCGCCTACACGTTGCTCGTCAGTTCGTTCTTCACGATGCTCATGGGAATCCTCTTCGGCAGTTACTTCGGCAACGCCGGTGACATAGTTCTCCAGTACATCACGGGTAATCCAAACGCCCACTTCCCCCGCATAGCTGACACGTTGAAGGATCCAATGTTTGTCCTTATGCTTGCTCTCGCCATAGGCCTCGCCCATCTCTTCACGGGCTACACCATAGGCTTCATTGTAAAGTGGAAGAACGGGGACAGGAAGGGTGCAGTGTTTGAACAGCTTCCCTGGATGCTCATCATCATAAGCATAGTGCTATTTGCCACAAAGAACGCATCCCTTATGCTCCCAGCCAAGGCCCTCTTTGGAGTGGGTATAGTGCTCTTTGCCATCGGGGAAATCATGGCCAACGGCGGACTGGCGGCGCTGATGATAATCTCGGACTTCTTCGGCTTCGTTGGAACCTGGCTCAGCTACGCCCGTCTGATGGCGCTGGCTCTGGCAACGAGTGGAATAGCGATGGTCGTTAACGTCCTTGCCGCAATGGTCTGGGGAATCAAGATAAGCATTGTTCCTCTGGGGATAGCAATTGGAATCATAATCTTCATAGGCGGTCAGCTGTTTTCGACCGCCATAAACGCCCTTGGAGCATTCGTTCACTCACTCCGTCTCCAGTATGTTGAGTTCTTTGGAACGTTTTACTCGGGCGATGGAAAGCCCTTTACGCCCTTCAAGTCCAAGAGGGAGGTTTCAAAACTTGAGTTGAAAGCTGATGGAGGTGCATGAAAGATGGATCCGATAGTTTATGTCGCCCTTGGCGCGGCGCTCGCAAGCGGAATAGCGGGTGCCGCTTCGGCCTTTGGTGTTGGTATAGCGGGTGCTGCAGCAGCTGGAGTTGTTGCAGAGGACGAGAAGAACTTCAAGAACGCGCTGATACTCGAAGGTCTGCCCATGACCCAGAGTATCTACGGTTTGATTACCCTGTTCCTTATACTCCTCAGCGCGGGAATCATCGGTGGTGGTTTCAAGTTTGCCCAAGCCACCACAGATAACATCGTCAAGAGCGCAATACTCTTCGGTGCCGGACTTACCGTCGGCCTTACCGGTCTCTCAGCTATACCGCAGGGTATCATCGCCAGCGCTGGTATCGGTGCCGTCGCAAAGAACCCGAAGACTTTCACACAGGGTATTATCTTCGCGGCTATGGCCGAGACAATGGCAATCTTCGGTCTTGTCGGTGCACTAATCATGATTGCCACAGGCGTCGGTCTCTGAACCCTCTCCTTTTTACGGTCTAAGGAGGATTGAAAATGGAAGGGGCTGAACTGATAATCCAGGAAATAAACAGGGAGGCAGAACAGAAAATACAATATATCCTTAGTGAAGCCCAAAAGGAAGCTGAAAAACTCAAAGAAGAAGCGAGAAAGAGAGCTGAATCAAGGGCTGAATGGATTCTAAGAAAAGCAAAAACTCAGGCAGAAATAGAAAAGCAGAGAATAATAGCCAATGCAAAACTCGAGGTTAGAAAGAAAAAGCTTGCCGTCCAGGAAGAGCTAATAAAACAGGTTATAGAATCGCTCAAAGAGAGACTCGCCACTCTTCCCGATGAAGAGTATTTCCCAATGATTGTTGAGCTAACTGCCAAGGCCGTTGAAGAGCTTGGTATTGATAAGATCGTTGTCAGGTCAAACGAGAGGACCCTCAAGCTCGTCGTTGAAAGACTCTCAGAGTTCAGAGAGAAGCTCAAAGATGCCCTCGGAAAGGACGTTGAAGTTACAATCGGCGAGCCAATCCAAACAATCGGTGGTGTCCTTGTTGAGAGCCCTGACGGAACCGTGAGAGTTGACAACACCTTTGAGGCCAGGATAGAACGTTTCGAGAGCGATCTCAGAGCAACTATAGCTAAAGCCCTCTTTGGGTGATTGATATGGAAGCAGTAACTGGAATCCTTGACACAACACTTGCTGTAATATTTACTTGGATTACATATAAGACCGGAAGGTATATCTACAAGTATACCCCTTACTCCTACCCCAATGCAAGGATCAAAGCCATGGAAGCCAAGCTCCTCAGCGAGCAGAAGTTCAACGAACTGGCCGAGAGCAGGACGCTTCAAAACTTCGTCGTTAACCTCGAGGACACCGACTATAAGGACTATCTTGCTGACGTTTCGAGTTACACCGTTGAGGAAGTTGAGAAGGCCCTCGAAAGGGCCCTCGCTGGAACATACGAGCTGATGTTCAAGATTCTTCCCAAGCGCTCTAGAGAATTCTTCAAACTCCTTCTTGAAGAGTGGGATGTCAGGAACATATCCAATGTCGTCAAGGCTAAGCTCTCCAACGAGCCTGCCAGTGACTATGTTGTTGAACTGGGAACCATGATTTCTAAGGTCAAAGCAATGGTTGAGGCTAAAACTATGGAGGAAATCTTGGTAATACTAGAGGGAACTCCCTACGAAGAGATTTACCAGAAGCTCTTGCTTGGTGAGCTCGATGTTACTCGATTTGAAACCGAGCTCTATAGAATATACTACAGGAAACTCCTAGACTATGCCCTTTCTAAGAGAGATGAAGAGAGGATTATCCTCGAGGAATTTGTGAGGCTCCAAATAGATAAAACTAACATTGTTACTGCTCTTCGCGCAAAGAAAGCAGGTCTCTCGGCTGAGGAGATAAAGCCAATGCTTATTCCGGGAGGAACAATTAAACTCGATCCAATACTTCACGTCGATTCCCTTGATATGGCACTTGCTGAGCTTGATTCCACGAAATATGGCAAAGTAATCAGGGATGTCAGAGAGGACATTGAAAACGATCTTAGTGTTCTCGAGAGAGCCTTGAACGAGTACATACTTGATAAAATTTCAGAACTCGAACGCTTTTATCCCTTGAGTATTGCAACACCTCTAAGCTACATTCTGAAGAAGGAAAGAGAGGTTAGAAAACTCAGAGCTATAGCAAAACTAATAGAGAATGGAGTTGAGCCAGAGCGCATAAAGGAGCTTGTAGGTGAGGTAGCATGAAGATAGCAGTCCTTGGTGACAGGGATACAGCTCTGGGTTTCCGGCTTGCCGGAGTTCATGAAGTTTATTCCTTCGAAGACACACCCGTTGAAATGGAACGGTTGAAGAACAAGCTAAACGAGCTAATAGAGAGAGGAGACATTGGGATTATCCTCATAACGGAGAGGTTTGCCCAGAGAATTGAGTTACCCGATGTTACGATTCCAATCATCCTTCAGGTGCCGGATAAGTCCGGCTCTAAATTCGGTGAAGAAGCCCTCCGCCAAATAGTTAGGAGGGCAATAGGTGTTGAGCTCAAGAGGTGAAGGAAAATGGGAAGGATAATTCGTGTTACGGGACCCCTTGTCGTAGCGGACGGCATGGAAGGAAGCAAGATGTATGAAGTTGTTCGCGTCGGTGAGATGGGTCTCATCGGAGAAATAATTCGCCTTGAAGGTGATAAGGCAGTTATACAGGTTTATGAAGAAACTGCTGGAGTTAGGCCAGGTGAGCCCGTTGAGGGAACGGGAGCTTCCCTTACAGTAGAACTTGGTCCTGGATTACTAACTTCGATATATGATGGAATTCAGAGGCCTCTTGAAAAGCTCCGCGAGCTGAGTGGTGACTTCATAGCCAGAGGTCTTACGGCTCCGGCTCTGCCAAGGGATAAGAAGTGGCATTTTACCCCAAAGGTTAAGGTCGGCGACAAAGTCACGGGTGGAGACGTCCTCGGTACAGTCCCGGAGACGAGCATCATAGAGCACAAGATACTCGTTCCCCCGTGGGTCGAGGGAGAGATAGTTGAGATAGCTGAGGAAGGCGACTACACCGTTGAGGAAGTCATAGCGAAAGTTAAGAAACCCGACGGGAGTATCGAGGAGCTTAAGATGTACCACAAGTGGCCAGTTCGTGTCAAGAGACCATATAAGACCAAGATACCTCCTGAAGTTCCGCTTATCACAGGACAGAGGACTATTGATACCTTCTTCTCCATAGCCAAGGGTGGAACTGCCGCCATTCCGGGTCCCTTCGGTTCAGGAAAGACCGTCACCCAGCACCAGTTGGCTAAGTGGAGTGACGCCCAGGTGGTTGTTTACATCGGTTGCGGTGAGCGCGGTAACGAGATGACCGATGTCCTTGAGGAGTTTCCCAAACTGAAGGACCCGAAAACAGGAAAGCCCCTCATGGAGAGAACGGTTCTCATAGCCAACACCTCCAACATGCCGGTCGCTGCGCGTGAGGCGTCCATCTATACGGGAATCACGATAGCCGAGTACTTCAGGGACCAGGGCTACGATGTCGCTTTGATGGCCGATTCAACGAGTAGATGGGCGGAAGCGCTCCGTGAAATTTCGGGAAGGCTTGAGGAAATGCCCGGTGAGGAGGGTTATCCGGCCTACCTCGCGAGCAAGATAGCGGAGTTCTACGAGAGGGCCGGTCGCGTTGTTACTCTCGGAAGCGAGCCGAGGATTGGTAGCGTCTCCGTCATTGGAGCAGTTTCACCGCCCGGTGGTGACCTCAGCGAGCCGGTCGTTCAGAACACTCTGAGAGTCGTCAAGGTCTTCTGGGCCCTCGATGCCGACTTAGCCAGGAGGAGGCACTTCCCGGCAATCAACTGGCTGAGGAGCTACTCGCTCTACATAGACGCAATCCAGGACTGGTGGCACAAGAACGTTGACCCGGAGTGGAGGAAGATGCGCGATACAGCGATGGCCCTACTCCAGAAGGAGGCCGAACTTCAGGAGATAGTCAGAATCGTCGGTCCTGACGCTTTGCCGGATAGAGAGAAAGCAATACTCATCGTCACGAGGATGCTCCGTGAGGACTACCTCCAGCAGGATGCCTTCGACGAGGTTGACACCTACTGTCCGCCCAAGAAGCAGGTTACAATGATGCGCGTAATCCTCAACTTCTACGAGAAGACTATGGAGGCGGTTGACAAGGGCGTCCCTGTTGACGAGATTGCTAAGCTTCCCGTCAGGGAGAAGATTGGCCGTATGAAGTTCGAGCCAGATGTTGAGAAGATTAGAGCTCTCATAGATGAAACCAACGCCCAGTTTGAGGAGCTCTTCAAGAAGTACGGAGCGTGATGCTCATGCCGGGAATGGAGTACTCCACAGTTAGCAAGATTTACGGACCGCTCATGATTGTCGAGGGCGTCAAGGGAGTGGCCTACGGTGAGGTCGTTGAGATAGAGACCGAGAGCGGGGAGAAGAGGAAGGGACAGGTTCTCGAGGCCAGGGAGAACCTCGCAATAGTCCAGGTCTTCGAGGGAACCCGCGATTTGGACGTTAAAACCACCCGCGTCCGCTTTACCGGAGAGACCCTCAAGGTTCCCGTTTCAATGGACATGCTGGGCAGGATATTCAACGGTATCGGCAAGCCCATCGACGGCGGACCGGAAATCATCCCCGAGGACAGGAGAGACGTTCACGGTGCGCCACTCAATCCGGTGGCAAGAGCCTACCCGAGGGACTTCATCCAGACAGGTATTTCGGCAATAGACGGTATGAACACCCTCGTCAGGGGCCAGAAGCTTCCGATATTCAGCGGTTCAGGTTTACCACACAACATGCTTGCCGCACAGATAGCGAGACAGGCTAAGGTCCTCGGTGAGGAGGAGCAGTTCGCCGTAGTTTTCGCGGCGATGGGTATCACATATGAAGAGGCCAACTTCTTCAAGAAGAGCTTTGAAGAGACCGGAGCAATAGAGAGGGCCGTGCTCTTCCTTAACCTAGCGGACGACCCTGCCATTGAGCGTATCATTACCCCCCGTATGGCCCTCACCGTGGCTGAGTACCTTGCCTTCGACTACGACATGCAGGTTCTGGTTATACTCACCGACATGACCAACTACGCCGAAGCTTTGCGTGAGATTTCAGCCGCTAGAGAAGAGGTTCCTGGAAGGCGCGGTTATCCGGGTTACATGTACACCGACTTGGCTACAATCTACGAAAGAGCGGGTCGCGTAAGGGGCAAGAAGGGAAGTATAACCCAGATGCCAATCCTGACGATGCCTGACGATGATATAACCCACCCGATTCCGGATTTGACCGGTTACATCACCGAGGGTCAGATAGTTCTCAGCAGGGAACTCCACAGGAAGGGTATCTACCCGCCGATTGACGTTCTCCCAAGCCTGAGCCGTCTGATGAAGGACGGTATCGGTAAGGGTAGGACCAGGGAAGACCACCCACAGCTCGCCCAGCAGTTGTATGCAGCCTACGCTGAAGGCAGATCTCTAAGGGATCTTGTAGCGGTTGTGGGTGAAGAAGCCCTGAGTGAGACCGATAAGAAGTACCTTAAGTTCGCGGACAGATTCGAGAGGGAATTCGTTGCCCAGCGCTACGATGAGGACAGGAGCATCTTTGAGACTCTCGACCTTGGATGGGAGCTTCTAGCGGAACTTCCGGAGAGCGAGCTCAAGCGTGTCAGGAAGGAGTACATCCTCAAATACCACCCGAAGTACAGGAAGAGGGGCAAGTGAGCCCCTATAAAATTTTTAGGTGGTCGAGATGGCAGAACTGCTCAACGTGAAGCCAACGCGAATGGAGCTCCTCAACCTCAAGAGGAGAATTCAGCTGGCCAAGAAGGGTCACAAGCTCCTCAAGGACAAGCAAGATGCACTTATTATGGAATTTTTCACGATTTACGATGAAGCTCTTACCCTTAGAAAAGAGCTAAATCTCAAGATGGAGGAGGCATTCGAAGCCCTCCAGATGGCGGAGATTGACGTTGGAACACTTCGCCTTAAGGAGATAAGCCTCTCGGTGAAGCCGAACAGGGAAGTGGAGATTAAGAAGAGAAACATCATGGGCGTTCCGGTTCCCCTTATCGAGGCTGAGTCTTTCAAGAGAAACGTTGGGGAGAGGGGTTACGCCTTTGTTTCGAGCTCCGCCAAGGTCGACCTCGTCGCAGAGAAGTTCGAGGAGGTCCTTGATTTGGCCGTTCGCCTCGCTGAGGTGGAGGAGACCCTAAAGAGGCTCGCGAAGGAGATAGAAGTAACCAAGAGGCGCGTCAACGCGCTGGAATACATTATCATACCAAGGATGGAAGCCACCGTCAAGTTCATCAAGCAACGCTTAGATGAGATGGAGCGCGAGAACTTCTTCAGGCTGAAGAGGGTTAAGGCCTTAATCGAGGCTAGAAGCGGGTCCTGAGCCCTTTACGTTCCCCTTTTTCTAAGGAGCGTTTGTGTAGGTGTTTGTGTAGGCAAATCGCTTAAATATGCTCTTCTCGTAATTAAGTTGGGGGTGAGCTATGGGAGAGTACTTTATCGAGCCCGGTTTGGACCCCAGAAAGGACCACGTTCTTTACAGGGATGATGAACACCTCGTGGTTTACCTTGGCACCCAGGAGGGTGGAGAGGACGTTGACGTTAACAGCTACCTCATAGTCAGCAGGGGCAAGGGAATTCTCATAGATCCCGGAGGATACAAGATTTTCTCCAAGGTGCTGGCAAACGCCTCCAAGTACATTGACCCGAGGGACATAGAGTACATCTACATCTGCCACCAGGACCCGGATGTTGCCGGTAGTTTGCCCCTTTGGAGAGAAGTTAGCAACGCAAAAATCATAGTTCACTGGCTCTGGACGAGGTTTCTGCCCCACTTTGGTTTTGAAGACATCAGAGCAGTTGCTCACGAGTTGTCGGACGAAGGCGAGACGATGGTCTTTGGTGCAACGACCCTTGAGTTCATACCCGCCCACTTCCTTCACAGTCCCGGACACTTTACGATATACGACCACAGGAGCAAGTTTCTCTTTACAGGGGACATAGGCATAGCCCTCCTTGAAGAGCCTTACATCGTTGTTGAGAACATGGAGAGGCACATACAGGCCATGAGACCGGTTCACGAGAGGCTAATGCCGACGAGCAGGGCCATAAAGGTCTGGCTTGACAAAGTGAAGTTCCTCGACGTTGAAGCCATACTGCCCCAGCACGGGGCGATTATCCCTAAAAAGTTTATACCCCGCTTCTATGACTTCCTCGAAAACCTGAAGTGCGGCGTTGACCTGCTCCGATGAGGTGATAGCATGAACGTCAGGAGCATCGAGAAGGCATCAAATGCATTGGCTCAGTCAGTCCGTATAAAAACTTCAAGTAAGGAGTCCAGCAAGATTATAGACGAATTAGCCGAGCAAATTAGTGGACAGTTCCTTGAGAACAACATAATGATTATTGAAAACATAGAAAAGCTTTCTCAAGTCATGAGAGAACTTGAAAGGTTTCAGGAGGAGTTCCTACCCTTCTTTAAGCGTTTTGAGGTCTTCGCTCAAGAATTTAACACACTCGTTGAAAACCTTGAGTATGTTTCAAGGATAAGCGACTCGATAGCCAGCGTGGCGAAGCAGACCAACCTGGTTGCCCTTAATGCATCTATAGAAGCGGCCCGCGCTGGCGAAGCCGGAAGGGGTTTTGCAGTCGTTGCCGATGAGATTAGGAAGATGGCTGTCCAGACCATGAATCTCGCCAAGGAAATCAAAGACTTCAACACGAGGGTGATGGGCCAGCTTGAGACCCTTAGAGACGCTCTGGCAGTTATGGACAGAATCAAGGAGGGAACTGAGATACTCGGGAGAGACATAGAGGCCATGGTCGAGATTAGCTCGGTTTTAGATGAGATTTCGCGCGAGCAGGAGGAGATTGTAAACGATATAAAGAGGCTCAAGGGGATAGCCCTGGCATTGAGGAAGTTTGCGGACATGCAGGATAAATACAATAAGGAGCTCGCCTCACTCCTTAGAATGATGGTCAGCGAATACGCGAAGGAGCAAAGGGAAAAGTAGTGGGGTGCTTGTTATGACGGAGAGGCTTTACTACTCTGATCCATACCTTAAAGAAACGACCGCTACGGTTGTTGAGGTTAAAAACCTCGGGAACGGCCTCGTTGAGGTTCTCCTAGATAGGACGATATTCTATCCTGAAGGCGGTGGCCAGCCCTCCGACAGGGGACTTATCGAGGGTGAAGGGTTCACGATTGAGGTCACCAAGGTTAAAGAGCGCGATGAAATCTGGCATGAGGGGGTAATCGAGGGGAGGGTTCCAGAAAAGGGCGAGGAAGTTAGGCTTAAGCTCGACTGGGACTGGAGATACGAGAACATGAAGAACCATACGGGACAGCACATCCTCTCGGCGGTTCTCAAGAAGCTTTACGACCTCGACACGACAGGTTTCCAGATTTTTGAGCACTACAACAAGATTGAGGTTAACGGCGACCTCGACTGGGAGGCCATTACAAGGGCTGAAATCGAGGCCAATAGAATAGTCTCCGAGGGACTTCCCGTAACCGTTGAGGAGTTCAAGTACCTTCCCGACGACATCGTTAAGACGCTGAGAAAGCACGTGAGCAAGGTAACCGACAGGGTCAGGATAGTGAGCATCGGCAACGTTGACAGAACCCCCTGCGGGGGAACCCACGTTAAGAACACCTCCGAGATAGGTCTCATCAAGGTTCTCCGCTTCTACAAGAAGTCCAAGAACCTCTGGAGGATAGAGTTCGTCGCCGGTAACAGGGCCCTGAGGACGCTCAACGAGCTCCTCGAAGACTACTGGAATTCCCTTGAGGAGATGCCCAACAAGAACAGGCCCCTCATTGACAGGGTCAGGGAGCTGAAGGGGGAGATTGACTCCCTCGAGGAGAAGATTGACGAGCTGAGGCACGAGCTCTGGCGCTGGAAGGGGCTGGCCCTCATAGACAAGGCAGAGGAGATAGGTGACTACAACGTGGTTGCCCTCGTCGAGAAGTGGCCCATGAAGGACGCCCAGGCCTTTGCTGTGAACTTTGTTAAGGAAAACCCCGGCTCAATCCTCCTCCTTGCAAGCGAGGAGTACGCCCTCTTCGCCAGAAACGAGGAAGTTGAGGTTTCGATGAAAGAACTCCTTCAGAAGGTCATTGAGGAGCTCGGCGGGAAGGGTGGTGGAACCGACAACTTAGCCAGGGGCAGGATTGAGGCGGAACCTGAAGACGTTCTCGACGTTGCAAAGGAAAAGCTGAGGGAAATCATTTCTGGATAAGTTCTATCTGGCTCTCCTCTATTCCAAGTTTTTCAAGGACGATTTTCCACTGCCCCTCCGGCACCTCTGGCCTTTGAAGTTCCTTTTCCGCTTTTTCTCTACTCATGAGGCCGTAGCGAACCAGAGCCGCTATCCGCCTGTGCTCAAAGCTGTGGCCGTGCTTCTCCCAGTAGAGTTGCAGAGCAGGTCCAAGAACGAGGCAGTTCGTAGTGTATCCCGGCAGTTCCGGGAACTCAAAGGGAAGCTTTTTCAGGATTTCAAAACGCTCTTCCTCGGTCATCATGGAGAGAAGCCTTATCTGGACTATTCCACCGCTCATAAGCCTGTATGGATGGTGGCCGAAGGGTAACTCGTGGCCAGTTATAATGTACTGGTAATTGTTTTTCAGGGCGTACTTTCTTAGCTTTTCCATTGTTCTCTTTGAACATGCCCTGCACGGGCTCTGGGCCTTCAGCAGGGCGTTTCTGAATATATCTGAGTAGTCGTATCGTAGAACTTTAAAGGGAACGCCAAGGTGTTCGGCTATCCTTCTCGCGTTCTCTATGGCCTTTTCCGACATGAGCCCGTGGTCTATCATAACAGCCTCAAGTTCCGGAACCCTGTAGACCTCTTTCGCCAGGTAGAGGGCAACAACGCTGTCCTTCCCGCCGGAATAGGCAACGATTGCCCTATCGACTTTTTTCATGAGTTCTTCAAGCTCTCTCCTGACCTTCTCCCCTTCTATTGGGTGCTTCAGGTAGACCTGACATTCGCGGCATATTGGTCTTCCGTTCACCAGGTCTATCCTTGAGGTTCTCTCATCGTTGACGCAGAGCGAACACTTGAGCATGGAAAAGGAAACGGAGAGACCTTTATATCATTTTTCAAAGCGCGAAGCTAAAGACCTTCCGCCGGATTTTATGAGCTCCTTTGTTTCTTCGGTCTTTTCAACTCCTTTCTTCCCTGCGAAGAGCAGGACGAGCAGAATCTGATCCTTTAGAAGGATTCCCTGGTTGTTCCTCGCTATTAGCCATCCGAAGACAAAGCCGAAGACCAATCCGGCAAGCCAGAGTTCTATTAGGAAAGTCCCGGCCGAGCTCCGCTGTGTTGAGACCGTTGAGAGGGCTTTATACGAGAGAGCAAGAGCCAGGACGAAGATGCCCTCGAGGAGCAGTCCAAGCTTCGTTGCCCTTGCCAGCGTTCCCAGAAGTCTTCCCCTTATCTCGCCAAGGATTTTCCCATCGTGGTGGCTGTACACAAGGAGCCGTGAAACGTTGGCCCCGCTTCTGAAGGCCAGAAACGCGAAGAGCATGGCCAGATAGTCCCACCTGACCTTCCAGAGTCCATAGAGGCCCACTAAGACCCATATCGGAGTGAAGAGTCTTTCCAAGTTTTTCTTTTCGTTCTCTGGAAGTTCAACGCGAAGGGCTTTTTTGGCTAATTTCCCAGCTATCTTCCCCATAATCCTCAGGAGGGATAACCAGAGGTTTATCCCAAGGAAAACCAGCAGTAGGAGAAAAGATATAATGTCCTGTGTTGTCATGGTACCACCTTATTAATTTTGTGTTTTGAGGGTTTTAGGTCTTTCGAGAAACTTTCGTTCAACGGTCCTTCCGAGGTCAATGAATGCGTAGGCTATCGCACCGAGGGATATTCCAAGCGGGACTATCTGCCACCAGTAGGGGACGTACTTCGCTATCCCCGCCATGAGGGGCGTGCTCATCAGCGTCCCCCAGTTGAACCCGGGAACGACGTTGAAGAACCCGAGGAGGGTTATGAAGGCGATTACCCCGGGGACGGACATTGAGAACAGATAAACGGTGTATGGAATTAGAACCGGGAGCACATGGAGCCTGAGGATTTGGAGGGGACTTGCTCCCAGGGCTTTGCTTGACTCTATGTAGCCCCTTCTTAGTTCTTCCTCGACTATGGAGCGGATCTTCCTTGATGACGTCCCGATGAAAACTATGGCCACCACAAGGGCCATTGCGTAGGGGTTCATCTGGATTTTGATAGTGGTCATTCTCACGACTTCAAGCCTTCCCAAGAGCACAACGAGTATGACCGCAAGTGGCAATGAAGGGGTTGAAGCAAGGATTTTTGAGATGACATTTATAAGGGAGCCTGCTCTGGTAGAAATAACACTCAGAGAACCGAGGGCGAGGGAGAGGAGCGCCAGTATTCCAGCCCCGAGGAGGGATATAATTATCGTTTGTCTTGCCCCGTATGCAAAACCCGTCCAGACGTCCCTCCCGTAGACGTCGGTTCCCAGTCTGCCGTAACTGAGTCCCAGGATTCTAACCCTCGGCTCGTCTCCCGGCTGGAGTCCTCCGTAACTGCCTGTTATCACTATCCTGTATGTTCCCTTGAGGGGGACGAAATTGAAAACGCAGTCCGTACCGGGTTTTGAGAATATGGCCTTCAGAGGGTTGTGGAAGAGAAGCTGAGACCACGTTGGTTTTGGAACACATTTCTCATCGGCTATCTCCTCAATGGATGATGTCAGGGTTCCAACCTTGAGGGAACCCGGGATTATACCGTTCCAGAGGAGATACTTTCTTCCTAAGGGGTCAATAATGGAGATTTTGAGGCTTCTGGTTAAGTTTGGAATTATCAGAATGTCCTGAGGAGCTTTGTTGTAGTGGAAGTCGTAGTAATAAACGAAACTGCCGTTTTCGTAGACCCCATGTAGCCATTCCGTTTTTGGGAGCCCTATGAACTCACCGTACCATTCGGGGGGAACGCCGGCGGGATTGTACTTCCAGTAGGTTTCGTTGTTCCAGTTCTCAACGTTCTCCTTAACGACCGTGTGGGGGCCGATGACGGCGAAGGCAATGAAAAACGCTATTATGAGAACAGATAGTCTACGCATCCCTCCTCACCCTAGGGTCGAGTCTCAGGTAGAGGGCCTCGAAAATCGAGGTGTTCAGGAAGTACATGACCGACATAACAAGGCTCGCAAAAAACAACAGGTCTCCCCTTCCCTTGTAGAGGAGAATCCACGCGCCAATTAGGAAGGCTCGACCAATACCAGGAACGTTGAAGAGAACCTCCACTGCCATGTCGTTTATCAGGAGGTTTAGGAAGCTGTAGCTTGTGAATGTCAGAAAGCTTGGAAGGACGACACGGAGGAGTTTTCTCTCTATCTTCCTGTCTGGAAGGCCCTTTATGATATCAATTATAACATAGTCCTCGCTCTTCTCCCTGACGACAAGGTTCCTGACGGTCATAGCATAGACTGGAATGTTTACCAGGGTCAGGGTAAGAATCGGCAGGGAGAGGCCCTTCAGGTATGTGAAAATCGTCACTCTCCCCTCGACGCTTGCCCGATGAACGTAGTCCAGATAACTCAGGGGGAGGACGCTGAGCTTCCACCACAGAACCCAGAGCAAAACAACAGCCCAGAACCAGCCGGGGATTGCCGAGAAACTGGGCCCCAGAACACTTAGAATCCTGTCCGGGAGTCCCCCTCTGTAGCCTGCCCTCAACCCCCACAGAGCGCCAAAAATGAGTATCAGAAGGAGAGAGAGCGTCATTATGGTCAGAGTCAAAAGTATTGATTTCCCCGGCGTTGTTCCCACCCATGATGTGTAGATGCCGTGGGGAGTTGGGACGTAGTATGTGAATGTAGATTCGTTTTTTGTTATTGTTATTATGTTCATTGTTTTGTTGTTAAAGACCTTAACGGAAAACCTGAGATACTCTCTTGTCTTGTTAAGTAACTTACCCGGCTGAACTGCACTTTCGACGCTTTTCCCTGTTAATCTTGCCTCGGCCGATGAAATAAGGGTAGATAGTAGGACAACTACGATTATAAATATTATGAACTCTCTGAATATGGAGCTGACTATATTCTTTGCCATCTAGAATTTTTACATCCGAAAATAATAAATATGTTGTGGTTCATTCTTCTTTTCTTTCCCTCTTCACAACGGGGGCAACTTCCCTTGCAATTCTCTTAACGCTGAAGAGCGTAAGGGCGTCCATCTTCTTGAGCTGGGCGAGCAAACAACCGCTTATCCTGACGTCTATGTATTTCCTGGCCTCCATTGCCGTTTTGAGGAGCTCCCTCATGCTCTCCGCCCTCTCGAAATCGAGGCCCGCCCTCTTAAGTCGCTCCACGTTGAGCTCGTGAATTGTCAGTGGCTGGAGGTGCATCTCGTCTATTCCAAGGGAAGAGGCTAGCTCCGCTATCTTTGGGATATCCTCTTCGTTTATCCCGGGCATGAATATTGTCCTCACGACGGAGCGGACGCTTTTGTCTTTCCCCACTATCCTCAGGGCATTTACTACGGCATCGAAGGTGTCCGCGTTGGTAATCTCTAGGTGCTTCTCCCTAGTTGAGGCGTCGAGGCTTATCATGACGATGTCGAAGTCGAGCTTTTGCCAGAGCTCCTCTGTAAGGAGTGAGCCGTTGGTCTGAAGGTCGAGCCTCGCCTCGGGAAACCTCTCTCGGAGCATTCTGTTGACTTCAACTATCCTTTTGCTGAGCAAAGGTTCGCCGTACTGCGAGATGGTTATCGCCTTTGGGTTCTCCCAGCCGTAGTAGCCGGGCTTCGGGGCCTTTCCGAGCTTCACCGCGACGTTCGAATAGCAGAAGATGCAGTCGTGGTTGCACGCTGGAGTGAGTTCGTAGCTCGGGTGGTGAACGGGGTTAGGATTGCTCAAATCGAGGCCCTGACAGTATTTGCAGTGGCTCGGGTAGAGCATGTCGTCAACGAATCTCTTTAGTAGCTTTGCCTCCCTGTTCTCGAGAATCTGGGGCTCGATTCCCATTTTTCTGGCGAACTCTTCCCAGCTGTACTTCATTCTCTCACCGGTCGGAGCGGAAAAAAGGGGCTTAAAAAGGTGATTGGTCAGAGAAGTCCCCTCAGCTGGAAGCCGTCAAAGACGGGTCCGTCGCGACACACGAGGTACTTCCCAAGGTTGCAGGAGCCACAGACCCCTATGCCACACTTCATGTAGCGCTCCGCCGAAATCTGAACGTTTTTGTAATCCATAACCCTCAAAACGGCTTTTAGCATCGCTTCCGGGCCGCAGGCGTAGGCCCCTTCGAACTCACTCCTTCTCTCCGCCAGGACATCGGTCGGGAGGCCCTTCCTCCCGGCGGAGCCGTCGTCCGTCGTTATTACAACCTCGTCCACGTAGTTTTCGACGTCAAGAAGTGCCAGCTCCTCTCTGGAGCGGGCACCGTAGATGAGTGTAACTCCCTCGAAGTCTTTTCCCCATGCCCTTGCCAGAGCATAGAGCGGTGGAATCCCTATTCCCCCTGCTACAAGCGCTACTCTGCCCCACTTCCTCTCGAAGCCCCTGCCGTAGGGGCCCCGAATCCAGAGCCTTTCGCCTTCCTCAAGCTCAAAGAGCCTTGAGGTGAAGGGTCCAACGCGTTTAACGACCAAAAGGCCCTTCCAGGCCAGGCTAAAGGGCTTTTCCCCGACTCCCGGAAGCCAGACCATCACAAACTGACCCGGCGTGAATTCGAACCCCTTCGAGAGCCTGAAGGCCCTTACGTCTTTGGCGACCTCCCATGTTTCCCTGAGCTCAACCACGCTGTACATTTAAACGAACCCCCTCAGGCTTTCCTACGATTTCATCTCCCTCCATAACGACCCTTCCACGGAGAATTGTCATTACAACTTTCCCTTTAAGCTTCTGCCCCTCCCAGGGGCTCCACCTTGATTTCGTGTAGAACTCCTCGGGTTTGACAGTCCATTCCCTTCCGATGTCAACGACTGTAAAAGTCGCCTCGTTGCCCACCTTAAAGTCCCTTCCCCTTATTCCGAAGACCCTCACCGGGTTGTCGTGCATCTTCTCAACGATGTCAAAGACCGTTATGATTCCCCTGTTCACCGCGTCTAGGAGCAGGGCAACCTCCGTCTCGAGGCCGGGAATCCCGGCGGAGCCTTTTTCCTTGTCCTCGACTGTATGGGGCGCATGGTCGCTCGCGATTATCGGGATTTTTGAGAAGTTCTCCCACAGGGCTCTAACGTGTTCTTCGCTTCTCAGGGGTGGGTAAACCTTGAGTAGCGGGTTTTTCTCGTAGTCCTTCTTCGTCAGAAGCAGGTGGTGGGGCGTTACCTCGAAGCTCACCCAGGGAAGGTTCTCGCGCAGTATGGCATTTATCCCACCGCTCGTTGAGACGTGGCAGATGTTGAGGGGCTTTCTCAGCTTTCTGGCCACTTTAAGGGCCCGTTCTATGGCCCTCTCCTCGACCTCCGGTGGTCTTTCAGGTTTCTCCCTTATCAGCTCCGCCTCTTCCGCATGAACGCTCAAAACACCCGGGGAGCAGGAGTAATCGGCCTCGAAGTTTTCTGAATAAACCCCGCCCGTTGAAGCTCCCATGAAGGCCTTGTAGAAGTCTGCCTTTACCCTTCTGGCCTCCTCGCAGTTGTCCCCCATGAGAAAGCTCAGGGCGTAGTCGGTGTAGGCTTTTCGCCGGAAGAGTTCGAGGCGTTTTTCGAACGTTTTGGAGTCCAAAACCGGAGGTTTTGTGTTGGGCATATCAAATACTGCCGTTATCCCGCCATGAAGAGCCGCTTTGGTTCCGCTCTCAACGGTTTCCTTTTTCCTTTCCTCAAAGTCTCTCAGGTGGACGTGAGTGTCTATCAGTCCGGGGAGGATTAAAAATCCTGGCAGTTTCAGTTTCTGCTCTCCCTGAAGGGCTCCAACCGCTATCTTCGATATCCTTCCGCCGTCGATTCCTATGCTTCCTTCAACAATCCTTCCGTCGAGTACAAACCTTCCACTCAGAACGAGCTCGTGCATCGAAGCCCGCGCGGGATTTTCCAATGGCCTGTTTTAAAATTTTTGGTCATGAAACCGAAAGGAAACACTTTTTTCGGATTTCTAGAAATCTAAAATATCCATTTTCTTGTTGTTGCCTAAAATCCTGGTTTGGCTTTACGTTTGGAGAATAACCAACATCGCATGCGCAAATATCTAGCCTGATTAACCGTGGATTCCAAATCTGGTCATTGTCCTTTATGTTCCTATCTCTTTTCTTTTACATTAACGTAACCCTTAAATAGGCCTCGAATGTATAGCTTCATGCCATTATACCCGGTATGTGGCAACGTTGCCAAAACTTGAAGGAGGCAGTGGTTATGAATAGGAAAGCCCTGAGCCTGTTTGTTATGGGCTTGATGCTGTTTAGTGTCTTCTTGGTTGCAAAGCCTGCCAGTGCCCAGCAGAGTGTTCCGGGAGACACCCTTAAGATAGTTCAGCTCGCTGCCCAGGGCAGTCTCTTCATGGGTGTCTTCAACCCATCACCGAGCGGAATGACTGACGTTTATACAGTACGTGTCTGGTACTTCCTTCACGACCCATCAGTTGTCATGGGACCTGATGCACAGTACCACAACTATCGCTGTGAGCTTGTTAGCATACAGTACAACGTAAAGGTTCCCGATGATGCAGTCATCTGGAACGGAACCCAGAAGCAGTGGGTTAGCCCCTACGCAGGTAAAACCGCCAAGAGCGCTGTCACATGGAAGTGTGGCCTTGGAACCTGGGTTGATGGGCAGAAGATAACTCTCGCTGACTACCTCTTCGACTACGCGATGGCCTGGGAGTGGGCCTACCAGGACGGTAAGGACGACAAGTTCTACAGCGAGGACTACGCCAACAACCTCCAGGGAACCCTCCAGCTCGTCATGGGTCTTAAGGTTGACAAGGTCACCGACGACTACATTGAGTACACCCTCTATCAGAACTACGTTGTTCCTTACGACAAGTGGAGCACCGCTATTGGAAACTTCATGGAGAAGCCAAGCTTCCCGTGGGAGCTCTACAACGTCATGAGCAACATGGTTGCCTACGGCGTCAACGGTAAGGAGTTCTCCTGGAGCACCCAGCCCCAGAACGGCTACCAGCTCGACATGATAAGCCCCGAGCAGGCCCCATACTTCAAGGCAGAGGCTCAGAAGATCCTTTCAAGCGGAAACCTCATTCCAGTCTGGCTTAGCACCCTCAAGCCGGTTCTCCAGAAGTGGGGCATTAGTGAGGAGCAGGCTGGTATCACTGAGGATATGGCCAAGCAGGGTTACAACGACATAATCAAGTGGGCTGACGAATACAAGAACGTTCTCATCAGCGACGGACCGTATTACGTTGAGAAGTACGACCCGAAGGCCATGACGGTTGTTCTTAAGCTCGCCGACAACAAGAGGATTGGATTTGCTGGTGAGGTCAACGGTAAGCCTATCCCATGGAACCCGAACTGGAAAGAGATTGACATCTACGGTACCCTCAACAAGGACACTGCAATTCTTGCCGTTGCTAAGGGTGAGTACGACTTCTACTGGTATGCAACCCCGTACAGTGACATAGCCAAGGTCATGCAGCAGTATGGTAAGGACCTCAACCCGATTAAGACCATCAGCGTCTGGTGGAGCCTTGACCTTAACCTCGTCGGCGACCCGCAGACTGGTCTCGTTAACTCCTCCGGAACTGAAAAGTTCAACCCGTTTGCCCTCAGGGGAGTCAGGTACGCTATGAACTGGCTTGTCAACAGGCAGTACATCGTCAGCCAGATCCTCCAGGGTAGTGGTGCTCCAATGTTCGGTCCAGAGGTCAGCGGACAGGTCGACGCTTACATGAGGATAATGACCGTTGCCAAGGCACTTGGATTCACCCCGCAGGGCGATGAGAACTATGCCCTTAAGCTCATTGACCAGGCTATGAACAACGCCGCTCAGGCTCTTGCCAAGAAGGGCTACAAGCTCGAGAAGAAGGACGGCATTTGGTACTTCAATGGCGAACCTGTTACCGTTAAAGTTATTGCCCGTGTTGAGGACCAGAGGCTTGACGAGGGTAAGTACATCGCCCAGATACTGCAGAAGGCAGGCTTCAAGGTTGAACTCCTCCAGTGGCAGAGGACTCAGGCTAGCAAGGTAGTCTACGGTCAGGATCCGAGGACCCTCCAGTGGCACGTTTACACTGAGGGTTGGGTCAGCAGTGGAATTCAGTCCGTTACAAGCATTGCTTGGGACTTCTGGTTCTTTGACTACTACGTTGACCCGAACTGGGCTACAAACTACCACAACCCAATGACCGTCCAGGATCTTGTGAACACCATTGCTGGTGGAGATCTCAACAAGTTCATAAGCACTCTCCAGCTCAAGTACTACAACACTCCCGACAAGCTCAAGCCACTTCTCAAGTGGACCGGCTATGACTTGGCTATGGTCCTTGCCTACAACAGCTGGAAGGGTCCGAACAACGAGACCATAAGCATAGACACTCTCGACCAGTTCTGGGACCTCTACAAGCTCGCATATGGTACACACATGCTTAACTCACCGCGCGTTTACACAGTGGAAACCTGGAACTTCTTCCTGACCAACAAGAAGATAACCGTTACCATGCCCGACCCAATCAGCGGTCTCGGAAGCTTCCTCGCAGCTAGGTCAGTTGTTCCGACCAAAGCCGTTAGCGCTACAACCACCACTACAAGCACAACCAAGCCAAGCTCAACCACAACCACGACTAGCAAGCCCACAACCACAACCAGCAAGCCCACAACTTCAAGCGCTCCGACTTCAACGACCTCTACCAGCGGAAAGAGCGGAATCTGTGGTCCAGCATTCATAGTTGGTCTAGCAGTACTCCCACTCCTCCTCAGAAAGAGGAGGTGATCTTTTCTTCCCTTTTATTGTTCCCTTGATGAACATGACTGTTCTTGTACAAAACGTGTACATTTGTGTTCTTTTTGGGGAAAACTATTTAAACTTTAACTAGCAGGTAAAACTTGAGCTTCCAGAGAACCATGGCGCTCGTGGAGGGGTTAAAATGGCAATGGGTTTCGGCAAGTATGTGTTGTATCGTTTGATAAACGCTGTTGTAATCTTATTTTTAGCAGTTCTTTTGATGTCGGCACTTTTCACGAAACTTGCGACGATTCAGTTGACAACTCAAGTTGATTCAGAAGTTCAGCAGTGGGTTAGAACTTACACTCAGACCCACCATCAGGCACCTAGCAAGGAACTAATAGAGCAGTATAGAGCGCAGAGAATGCATTACTATGGGCTCGACAAGCCATATTGGGAAAGGGCATGGATGTATACCATAGATACGTTTTTCTTTAAGTGGGGGAATTCCATCCCTGCGGTATTTGGAACCCACAACGTTAAGGATCAAATAAAAACGGCCCTGGCTAGGACAATACTCCTGTTCACAACTTCTCAGATAATCATCATATTCTTGGGCTTGGCATTGGGTGTTAAAAGTGCCCAGAAGCCGGGAAGTCTGCTCGACAGAACGATATCTATATTGGCAATGGTAACTACGAGCCTCCCAATGTGGTGGCTTGGAATGCTCATGATTCTCCTCTTCGTCGTATACCTGGGCTGGTTGCCAATAACTCTGTATTCTCAAACGGCCGTTTCAGGCTGGTCAAATATACTGAAGAAGATGAGCCTTCCAGTGCTCACAATAGTTCTCGTGTCCTTTGGTGGCTGGTCGTGGATTATCAGGAACATTATGATCGGTACAATGCAAGAAGATTTCATAATGGTTGCAAGGGCTAAGGGTGTTCCTGAGAGAAAAGTTATCTACGGACATGCACTCAAAGCAGCGGCTCCACCGATAGTAACTATGATAATCTTTGCAATGATTGGTTCTCTCGGCGGTGCTATCATTACAGAAATAGTTTTCAACTGGCCCGGAATGGGCCGTTTATACTGGGAGGCACTCCAGCTCAATGCCGTTAGGACCATGATGGCACTCAACTACATGTTTGCATTCATGACGGTCTTCTCAATGGTGCTTGCGGACATACTCTACGGCTATCTCGACCCACGTGTAAGGGTCGGTGCCTCTGCGAGGTCGTGAGGTGGTGAATATGAGATGGGTTGACTTTAAGGACAGCGTCAAAAGATTCTGGAGCGAATACAAACATCAGAAGTCTGGAATGTTTGGGTTAGCCATGCTCATCGTCCTAATACTGCTTGCCATTTTGGCTCCCGTACTGACAAGTCCTAACATTCCAAAAGAATGGCAAACAGGACAAGCTTGGATTACCAATCCAAAAAACGCTCCACCTGCTTGGGAAAACTACTTCACAAATGTTTCTAAGGCTCCAGAAAAAATTTTCACCATCAACGATATGCAAGTCAAAACTGAGAAAAACGGTACATACAACGTTTACACTCTCACGTTCACTTACAACATGAAATATAACGTTCCGCCCAAAGATATAGTTATAACCGGTCTGAAGTCGAATGCCTCGCGTCCTCAGGATACTCCATCAATTTCGATCATAGTTCAGAGACCCCCAGAGAAAGGCGTTAAATACGATACAATACTTCTCCTTATGGATACCAAACTCCCCAGTGGAGGTGCAATACAGCTCTCGTACACACCCCAGACCAAGTCTCTGCTGTTCTATTGGCTCTACCAGAACGGCGTTTACAAGCTTCCCATGCAGATACCTGAGAACTTGCCGATAGACATGAAACTTATGTATCTTAACCAGCAACTACAGATGAACAACACTCTCTACAGCTATTATCAGAGCGCTGACCCCATGAAAATACTCTTCGGTCAAATAACCGATGCCAACGGTAATGTGCTTCCCCTTGAGACCATAATTTACAACGCTAAGGGACTTGAGGGCCCCTACAAGTTCCACATTACCATTAAAGCTCCCTCATACGTTAAGGTGAACTTCGACAATTTTGAAATTGCAATGGTCGGTAGAACCTACGGTCTGCTTGGAACAGACCAGTATGGTAGGCCAATAGCGGTGGGTCTCCTCTGGGGAATAAGGGTAGCAATTGCAATTGGTATCTCAGTTGCGCTCAGCACAGTTCTCATAGGAATTCTCTATGGAGTTACAAGCGCATATCTGGGTGGATGGACCGACGAGTTCCTCCAGAGGTTTAACGAGTTCATGATGACACTCCCAGTACTTCCAATGCTAATCCTGCTCTCTCTGTACTTCGGTGGCAGAATTTCGCTGAAACAGCTTGTTTTCATCTTAGTGCTCTTCGGATGGATGGGAACAGCTAAGGTTGCAAGGAGTATGGCACTTCAGATAAAGGAACAGACTTACATCGAGGCCGCAAGGGCTCTGGGTGCTGGAACTGGTAGAATAGTCTTTAAGCACATAGTTCCCCAGTTGCTTCCCTATGCTTTTGCTAACATAGCCCTTAGTGTTCCAGGAGCAATACTCGGTGAGGCGGGACTGAGCTTCCTTGGTCTCACAAATCCCAATTTGATATCCTGGGGAAGAATGCTCAATGATGCCCAGCAGAACGGTGCGACAATAAACGGGTACTGGTGGCAGGTGATTCCTCCGGGACTTGCAATAGCAGTAGTGGGACTGATATTCGTCTTGATTGGTGTCTCGCTCGATACCGTGCTCAATCCGAGACTCAAGCGTGCGTGAGGTGGTTTAAATGACCAAAAACGTCCTCGAAGTTAGAAATCTCAAAATGTATTACTTCACCAGCAAGGGAGTCGTGAAAGCCGTCGACAACATCAGTTTCGACCTGAAGAAGGGAGAGGTGCTGGGACTGGCCGGAGAAAGTGGATGTGGCAAGTCCTCCCTCGGTTTTACCCTTTTAGGAATGCCGACTCCTCCGGGTAAGATAGTGGACGGTAGTATAAAAATTGACGGCAGAGAGATAGTCGGCCTGCCTGAGGAGGTTCTTAGGAAGGAAATTCGTTGGGAAAAAATCTCAATGATATTCCAGGGAGCTATGAACGCTCTAAATCCGGTCTTTACCGTGGGCTATCAGTTAACGGAACCCCTTATCTACCATAAAGGCATGACGCAGGAGGAGGCCCTTGACAGAGCTCAAAAATATCTCGAACTTGTTGGCCTCGATCCTGAAATTGTTTACCGCTATCCCCACGAACTAAGTGGAGGTATGAAACAGCGTGTAATTATCGCAATGGCTCTCCTTATGGAACCTAGCGTTGTCATAGCAGACGAGCCAACAACGGCTTTAGACGTCGTTGTCCAGGCGCAGATCATAAACCTCATGAAACGTCTCAAAAAAGAACTAGGTCTTTCCATGATATTTATTACCCACGATCTAAGCATCTTAGCTGAGATCAGCGATCGGGTTGCTATTATGTATGCCGGAAAAATCGTAGAGATTGGCGAGAGTGAGAAAATCTACTACGAGCCAGCACATCCATACACTCAGAAATTACTTGCGGCAATTCCAAGACTCCACGAGGACGTTGAAAAGCTTGAGTTCATTCCCGGACAGCCACCAAACCTTATTAATCCTCCGAAGGGCTGTCGCTTCCACCCGAGGTGTCCCTATGCTATGGACGTTTGTAAGGAGCAGGAACCCGAGCTGAAAGAGATTGATAAGGATCACTATGCCGCATGCTGGTTGCTGTGAGGTGTTGGAAGATGGCCGAGCCGATACTCAAAGTTGAGAACTTGAAGAAGTACTTCCCGCTCAAGAGGGGACTCTTAGCGAGCCTCCGCGGTGAACCTCCGCGCTTTGTACATGCGGTTGACGGGGTTAGCTTTGAGATTTACAAGCAAGAAGTCTTTGCGCTCGTTGGTGAAAGTGGCTGTGGTAAATCTACTACCGGAAGGCTTATTGTTAAGCTTCTTGAGCCCACTGATGGCAAAATCTACCTCGAAGGACAAGATGTTACAGAGATCAGAACTAAGGAGGAACTGCTTGCATACAGAAGAAAGGTTCAAATGATATTCCAAGATCCATTTGCATCTCTGAACCCACGTTTCAGGATTTTTGATGTTCTTGAAGAGCCCCTTCTTATTCATGGAATCGGTGAAACCAGAGCTGAACGTGAGGAACTTATATACAAGGCCTTGGAAATGGTCAAAATAACACCCCCCGAAGACTATGTCAGTAGATTTCCACACATGCTCTCAGGTGGCCAGAGACAACGCGTTGCCATAGCTAGGGCCCTCATCTTGAATCCTACTTTTATAGTTGCTGATGAGCCTGTCTCGATGCTTGATGTTTCAATTCGTGCAGAAATCCTTGAGTTGATGAAAGATCTAAAGGACAAAATGGGCGTCACGTACCTTTACATCACCCACGACCTCTCAACGGCGAGGTACTTTGCAGACTGGATTGCCGTCATGTATCTGGGAAGGATTGTTGAGATGGGGCCGGCAAAGAGAGTCATTGACAACCCACTTCATCCATATACGAGGGCACTACTTGCTGCAGTTCCCGAGCCGAAACCAGAGAGAAGGAACGTTATTAAAGAACTCCCAATCAAAGGTGAAGTTCCCAGTGCAGTAAACATTCCGCCCGGCTGTAGGTTCCATCCGAGATGTATCTACGCCAAGAAGGGTCTCTGTGACGTTGAACAGCCAAAGCTCATAGAATACGAGCATAACCACTTTGCTGAGTGTCATTTGGTCGGTAAATTCTGATTCCTTTCTTTTTTATGGTGGTGCCATATGAGTGAGATTTTTAAATTGCTTTTCAGATCAAGGCTCTTTGTTGTCGGTCTTTTGATGTTGCTTCTTGCGATGATTCTATCGGCTGTGGCAGTTTTTCAAACTGGACATCCACACTACTCTTCAAGCGGTGTACTCGGCCCTGGAAATTACACTCTAGGCAACTATACATTCGAGACCAAATATTTTTATCTAAACAGAACCCTTGAGCTGAGCTCTCGAAACGCAACTGTTAAGCTCTCTTGGGGCAATTTCACAAGAGTTTACAATTTGAGTGGAAATTTCACATTCTCTCCGAATAATCAGCCCAAGGTAATGGTTATTAATGGGACGGTCACTTATACATATCGAGTAAAGGGTGTAAGTTACCCTTACTCTGACTTGGCAATACCCGCGGCAATCCTTGCCTTTGCAGGAACAGTTTTCCTCTGGGTTGGCTATGTCAATGCCTTCAGGGGGAGGAGAAAATGAGAACGCTGGACTTTAACATCGTAGTTAATACAATTACGGACTTTATACGGGAAAAGGTGGACGAGGCTAAGGCCAGTGGTGTTGTAATCGGGGTAAGTGGTGGAATCGACAGCGCCACAACATCTTATCTTGCCGTCAGAGCTCTCGGAAAGGAGCGTGTTCTCGGCCTGATAATGCCATACTACCAGAATAGGGACGTTGAGGACGCCAAGCTTGTTTGCTCTTCCCTCGGAATCGAGTGCAGGGAGATTAGCATAAAGCCCATCGTGGATTCCTTTGTAATCCAGCTCGGATTTCAGCCGGATAAGCGTTCCCTCGGTAACATAATGGCCAGAATGAGGATGGTTCTGCTCTACGCCCATGCCAACGCCAAAAACTACCTCGTCCTCGGAACTAGTAATAGGAGCGAGTTCCTGACCGGCTACTTTACCAAATGGGGTGACGGTGCAAGTGATTACGCACCGCTTATAAACCTCTACAAAACCGAGGTCTGGGAGGTAGCGAAGCTTCTTGGCGTTCCTGAGAGAATAATTGAAAAGAAGCCAACAGCAGGCCTCTGGGAGGGCCAGACCGACGAGGACGAGCTGGGGATAAGCTACCGCCTCCTCGACGAAATCCTGTGGAGGCTCGTTGATTTGAAAATGCCAAAGGAGAAAATAGCAGAGGAACTCGGAGTTTCAATCGAGAGGGTAGAGTACGTTGAAACCCTCGTAAAGAAGAGCGAGCACAAGAGACGACTTCCGACGGGTCCAAGTTTCTGAGGTGGACTCATGAGAAAGGGCTATCTCCTCGTTTTTCTCTCTGCCTCAATGTGGGGAACCCTCGGAATCTTTGCAACGTACATATACCGATATGGCGTTGATTCCTTCACGATGGTCTTCTGGCGTGTCCTTTTTGCCCTCATGATTCTGGGTGCTTATGTCTCAATATTCCTCCGCGAGAGTCCGTTTACGCGCGAGAATCTGATGTTCTATGCAGTTTACGGCCTCGTTGGGGTTTTTGCCTTCTACACCCTCTATTTCTACACAGTAAAGATTTCCTCGGTTGGCTTTGCGGTGCTCCTCGTTTACACTGCCCCCGCTTTTTCGGTAATCCTCGGCAGGTTAATCTTCAGGGAGCCGATAACCACCGAGAAGGCAATAGCCCTGGCTATGGTTCTCATTGGTGTTCTCCTCGTGGCCGGCAACGTGGACTTCAACGTGAACAAAATCGCCATCCTGACGGGAATAGCGACGGGCTTCACCTACGCCCTATACGGCGTTCTGGCCAAGTTTGGCGTCAGGAACGAGAGACCGGAGAGGGTGCTCTTCATGACCCTGCTCTTTGGTCTGCTCTTTTTGGCCCCATTTTCAAAGTTCTCGATACCTTTTGGTGCGGTTCCCTACGTTCTGGGCCTCGCTTTCTTTCCAACGTTTCTCGGTTATACCCTCTACAACCATGCCCTCAGGGAGGTGGAAGTCAGCAGGGCGAGCATAGTGGCAACGGTTGAGCCTGTGGTTGCCATAGTTCTGGCATATGTCCTTTTCGGGGAGGCGCTAACACCACTCCAGCTCCTCGGCGGGGCCCTCATAATAGGGGCCTCAATACTGGTTCATGTAAGGGAAGAAAAGGGTCAAACGTAGAAATACCTCTCGAGCTCCCACTCCGTGACCTTCTTCGTTTCAAGGGGGAGCTCCTTTGACTCCAGATAGGCAACGTATTCGTTCCACTCCTTCTCCTTGTATTTGATGAAGTTCTCGTAGGCCCCGCCAAGTGCTTCCCTGACGACCTTATCCCTCTTGAGCTCTTCCAGAGCTTCCCCGAGGCTTCCCGGAAGGGTCTCGATGCCGGCTTTACTCCTCTCCTCCTCGCTCATCTCATAGACGTTGGTCTCAACGTATGCTTCTGGCTCGAGCTTCCTTTTGATTCCGTCGAGTCCGGCTAAGAGTATGGCCGAAAATGCAAGATACGGGTTTGCACTTGGGTCCGGACAGCGGTACTCTATTCTCGCACCCTTGCCCCAGAACGCCGGAACGCGGATGAGCGCACTCCTGTTCCTGTAGCCCCAGCTCACGTAAACCGGGGCCTCGTAACCTGGAACGAGGCGCTTGTAGCTGTTCACCGTCGGGTTGGTGAGTGCCGTTAGGGCTTTCGCGTGCTTGAGGATTCCGGCTATGAAGTGCAAAGCAGTCTCGCTCAGCCCGTCCTCACCGATGAAGGCGTTCTCTCCGTCCTTCCAGAGGCTTATGTGAAGGTGCATTCCGTTGCCCGGGAATCCATAGAGGGGCTTTGGCATGAACGTCGCGTAGAACCCCCTCATCTCGGCTATGGCCTTGACGATGTATTTGAAGCTCACGATGTTGTCGGCCGTTTTTAGGGCCTCGTCATAGCGGAAGTCAATCTCGTGCTGGGCCTTGCCGACCTCGTGGTGAAGCACCTCTGGAACGAGGCCAAATGAGGGCATGTAGAGGGCTATCTCCCTTCTCAGCTCCCTCGCCTTGTCGAGGGTTACCAGGTCGAAGTAACCGCCGCTGTCAGGTATGTGGAGCTCCCAGGTTCCGTTCTTTTTGAAGAGGTAGAACTCCGGCTCGGGCCCGATGTAGGCCTTGAAGCCCTCCTTCTCGAGCTTTTCAATAGTTCTCTTCAGAACTCCCCTCGGGTCGGCCTTGTAGGGTTTTTCGTCCTTGTAGATGTAACCATAAACCCTTGCTATCCCCTCCCACGGAACTTCAGAGTAGGTGCTCGGGTCGGCCTTGAAGATGAGGTCGCTGTCCTCTATGCCCTGGAAACCCGGAATTGAGGAGCCATCGAAGGATATTCCGTCCTCCACGGCCTCTTCGTACCGTCCTATGGGAACCTCCATTCCCTTGGGAACACCGTTTATGTCCACGAATATGAGCTGAAGGAACCTCGGGCCTTTCGTCTCAATTCCGACAGGCTTTGCACTTTCGTTCATTTTTTCCTCACCTTTTTGTTTGTTTGTTCAATTATTTCCGCTAAGTGCTGAACAGATACTCCTAATTAACTCTTTCCCTTGAATTTTTGAAAACATGACGAAAACGGGCGTGAGGGCTTTATCGTTTTGCCATAAACAGGTCTATTCTTCAGTCCATTTTATGGAATATTGACAAAAAAATGTAAAACAATGTTTATGTTCCGTGACTCGAATTGACACCCGTATGAACATGGAAAACGCCCTCATAAGGGAAATCTACCGCATAAACAACCACCTCCCGGCAAGGCGACCAACTCTGGCACAGCTCCTGGAGCAGGAGGAACCCTCCGTTCGGCTCAGGGATGGCAGTAGTCACTCCTTCAGGAGGGCCGAGTTGGAGAAAATCAGGGCACTCGTAGACCCCGGCGACGAAGAAAAGCTCCTAATACCCATAGTCCTTGAAATAGTGAGCGACTTCAGGGGTTATTTCCGCGTTAGGGGAAGGGTCGCGGTCAAGGTAATTGACAGGTTGCTCGACTCTTACGACCCCCTCGACGAGCCCGAGGAGAGGCTTTATCCCCGATACCTCCTCCCGAGGGTCAGGCGGGAGTTACCAACGACGACAACCTATGCATTCATATCGGAGTGATTGAAATGGACGATAAGAGAGTCTTCCTCAACTACCTCGCCTTTACGGTGCCTCACGTAACGGTTTTCGCCGGTGCGATTTTTGGGATACTTGTCCTACTTGGGATTAACAAGCTCCTTGCCCTTGGAGCCTTTGCCCTCCTCTACGGGATAATGCTGTTTGCGATAGGGCTTGTTGCCAGGGAGCACTTCTCGGGACTGGGGCTCTATCGTCTTTACATCCTGTTCTCGGTTTCCATAGCCATCTCGGGAGGGGTTCTGCTGTACCTCGCCATCAGAGGGTAAATTTAAATTCGAAAAGCCCCTATTATTCTGGGTGGTGATTGTGAAGAGGGTTTTGCTTATTGTCCTCATGCTAACCTCGATGTTCCTCCCCTTTGCAAGTGCCCAGTTTGGGACAATCTCGGTTACAGGCTCTATAACGGTTGTGCGCGGTGACTACAGTGAGGGGACTCTAACACTCACCAACAATGCGGGGGTTGTTTATTCCGTTGTCAGTTTTCAGACGTTCTGGGTTGAGGATTCCCAAGGAAACCGCGTTGATGGGTTCAATTTCACCATGTTTCCAAAGGTTTTCCCCAACTGGGGAAGGGGCCAGTCCAAGGTCGTTGAATACAATCTAACCGTTGCGAAAAACGTTCTACCGGGCAACTATACCCTCTACCTCCGCTTTATAGCGACTTACTCCGGAGAGGTCTACATACTGAAGGCCAAAGTTCCCGTTGAAGTCCTTGCATCTCCCCTGACGTTTACGAGTGCCTACTACTACGTTCCCGGGAGGGGCGACGTCCCGAACGTTTTTCTCGGGGAGAACGTTACGGTCTATTCCCACGTTGTCAACATCGGACACTTCAACGTCACCGTCGAGGTATTTTCGGCGCTTAAGAATGATGGAAAAGAGTATTCCGTTGTTTCCAAAAACGTCACCGTTCCCCCTGGGGATACCCTGATAAAGCTTTCCCTTCCGGTCAAGTGGAGCTACCCAGAAGGTAACTACACGCTCGTTTACCGCCTCTCTTATGGTGACCAGAGTTACGTCTACACAAAAAAACTGACGGTATCGTTGGGTGTTAGACTCGTCGGCGTCTCCGTCGAGAAAGAGAGTGCTTTGCTTAACGACACCCTCATGGCATACGTCACTGTAATTTCTGAGAGAAGGGTTAGTGCAACTCTCTCCTGGGTTTCCCTCTTGAATGGAAGTGAAATCTTCTCGACTAGAACGAGGACTTTAGAACTTTCACCCGGAACCGATGTTGTTTCCATTCCGCTTCCCACTTCCAAACCCGGTAAAGTTTCGACGGTTATAGGCCTATCCGTCCACGGTTGCTCCGCGGGAAACGAAACGGTTAGTTATACAGTTTATGCCCCGCCCTCCATAGTCTCGTTGGGCTCGAAGTTAATCAACTCAACCCTTGAGCTCAGGGTATTGCTCCTCAATCCAACTCCCCAGACAGTTAGCGGGACGCTTGAATACAAGGTTCTGGCCAACGGGACTTCCCTCTATTCTGACGTCCTCGACGTTACGATTCCTCCGGGCAAAAAGGAGCTTTCCTTTACGTTCACTGTTCCAACGGGAACAAATGTTACATACTCCTTCAAGCTTAAGGCCCTCGGCAGGACGAGCGTTAAGGAAGGCAGTCTCTGGGTTCCTGCACCTAAGCCCAAGCCTTCACCTACGGAGACCGAGACAACAACTACCACTTCTCCGAATACGACAACCACAACCGAAAACGCAAGCGGTGGAGGTTTCCCTTGGTGGCCCGTTGTTGGACTGTTCCTCATAGCCCTTGCAATTCTTCTCTACTACCAGAACCGGCCAAAGGAACGGAGACCCAGAAAGGGCCCGAAGCGTCACTCGCCCCTCGGCAGGTTCAAGAGGCCGAAGCCCCCGAAGTTCCAGGAGAGGGACTCATTACCCAAGAAAAGGTAAACCAAACCTTTTTATTCTCCATTCTCTACTCTTTTCTCGGCGAGGGGGTCGGGGGCCCTCGGGGTGCTCCCGAGGAAGTTCCGCCCACCGCACCGGGGCCGCGGTGCCGCAAGGCACCTCCCGAGAGGGAGGGCAACGGCGCAGAAACGACACGGCCCCCGGGGAATGTGGATGACGCGTGCGAAGGGCCCGGCGACGGGCACCGAGCTAACCCGCAGACAATCCCGGGGGATGCGGTGAAACGGCCGTCCCGCGGGGTGCAAGGCCGAGGAAGGGGCAATGAGTTCCCGGTGCGAGCCCCGTGGTAGGCCGCTCAGTCGAATGCCCCCTTGATACAGAAGGCGGGCTACGACCCCCTCGCCTTAACCAAATTCATGGCCGAAGCAAAGAGTATCATCGCGCCTCCAACTATTGTTCTCAACCCGGGCACCTCCCCAAAGACCAGAAACGCGTATAAAATAGCGCTCAGCGGGTCCAAATAACTCAGCAGGGATGCATCTTTCACCTCAACCACTTTGAGCCCGTCCATGTAGAGGTAGAGGGCAAGGACGGTGTGGACTAATACGAGAACTCCAATTGCCCACCATACGGGATTCCCGGCTTTTTCCACGGCCATGAAAGGCAACAGGACCAGGGTGGCTATCGAGAGCTGAAGGAACGTCAGGCTTTCCCCGTCAACATTGCGAAGGAACCTTCCAATGTTCGGAATCAGGGCGTAGAATATTGCTCCCAGAAAAGCAAACACCACCCCAACGAAGTCCCCATCTGAGAGGCTGGCCCTCTGGGAAGACGCTATGAGGAGGAGACCCATGAAGGCTGTTCCCAGGCTTACCACGTTTCTCTTGTCGAGCCTCTCCCCGAGAAAGCGCCACGAGATGAGCGTCGCCAAAACTGGTGCTGTGTAGTAAACCAAAACCGCGTTCGCTATCGTTGTGTGGTTGAAGGCCGTAAAGAGGAAGACCCAGTTCAGAGCTAAAGCCGTCCCGAGGGCCAGTAGGGGCAGAACGTTTGGTCTGAAGGCTCTGAGGGTTTTTCCAAGTTTTCCTCTAACCGCTAATAGGAGAAGCAGTGCGAGCGCCCCGAGTGAAACTCTAAAGAACGCAACTCCTAACCCCGAAAGCCCAGAGAACCTGCCGAATATCCCAACGCTTCCCCATATTAGCATTGCAACCGCTATCTCAACCTTTCCCCTAAGTTTCATTGCGAGCTCTCCCACTCCTCGTAGGCTTCCCTTACTTCCTCTTTCCTGAACTCTGGAACTGCGTCGTTGAAGGGGTTGAATTTCTCAAGCTTCTCCTCATCGGGGCCGATGTATGTGGCGATGAGCCCTACCTTCGAGTGCAGGCTCGAGGGCAGGCGGAGTATTCTTTTAACGTCCACGGTAACGCGCCCGTCGAAATAGGCCTTTGAAAACGTACCCGATATCGAGAAGAGCCTTATGAGGGTTTTGTATCCTACGCCACTTGGGAACGCCGCTAGAAGACCCCTCTCCACGAAGCTCTTTACGATTCTCTCCCTGCTCTCTTCGTTCAGTATCTTCCTTGCAATGCCCCTCTTTATTCCAGCGCTTACCAAGTGGTTCTCGTTGGCGCGCTTTATGAAGTAGCCGAAGCGAAGCCTGAAGACCCTGAAGTAGCCGGAGGAGAGCATGATCCTCCTGCTCATGACGTCCTCGTAGGTTACATCCTCCGAGGCACTGATGTAAGCCAGAATCCTCTCGCGGGCCTTTGCGTCCAGTTTCAGTGCCCACTCGTCGAGAACCCTGATGTGGTAGCCCCTGCCCGAGTAGACAACGTGGACGTTTTCAAATCCAAAGTCCTCCTTCAGGACTATCAGCGTGTCCCTTGCGAGTTCCTTGGCATCTTCAAGGCAGAGTGGACAGACCTGACCGCTCGGGTGCCTGTCCTGGCATCTTCTCAAAGGCAGGTCCTTCGCGTCTATGTCGAAGACGAGCTCCGCCCCGAGCCAGCCCTCCATCTCGGCGGGCTCTCTGTAGAGCGCGACGGAAGTGTATATCGCGTAGGGCGAAGTGGCTTTAACGTAGTCCTCCAGGTCCCTTACGTCGGTGAATATATTCTTCCTGTCGCTCGGCCCCTCGCCGGTATGGTCGAAGCCGAACTCACGCCTCTCAAGGCTCTCCAGTATGAAGTCAGGTATCCTATCCGCTTTCCATTCGGTTCGATAGTAGAGCTCCCTCTCCTCCCTGCTGGCCTCTCTCAGGAGTTCAGCCACCGTTATCTCCCCCCTGGTTTTCTCCACTTCTCTCTTCCCTCGCGAGCCTTCTCAGATAGTACGTCAGCGGGTTCTTAATTCCGCGACAGTGCTTGTCCGGCTTGCAAAGCTGGGGTGCGTTGGCCCTTATCTTGTCGCAGTTCGGCGGGAAGTACCATGTCGAATTCCCACTGTCCTCGAGGGTTGGTTTATCGGTCAGGCCGAAGCCAAGGTGGTACCAGATGTTCTTTATCTCGTGGGGCTGGTCCTCGAAGAGCGGTGGCCTACAGCGGTTTCCTGCCTCTATGATGACCGGGAGTATTTCCTCCTCAATAACCTTCAAATCGCTCACGCAGTCCTTAATCCTGACGTCTCTCCTGGGTGGATTTGGGCAGAGGCGCGCGTAGCTCAGGAAACTCGTTAGAAGAACAGTTATGGCGTAGTTTCTCATTCCGGCGGGGACGCCTTTCAACGCCTCCTTGACGCAGGGCGGGAAGAGGTCAAAGCGGAGCGGTTTGGCACCGACTTTGCCGAGTTTTTCAAGCCTCTCCTTGAAGTACTCCCCGGCTATTTTCTCGAGCTCCCCCGCGAGTTTCTCGTAGAACTCCGGCAACTCGTCCCTGACGTCGGATAGTAGGCTTACGGCCCTGTCAAAGCGCCTTTCGAAGGCCATCTCCCAGAGTTTTAGAGCGTCTTCCCAGCGGAGGTAAGCATAGCCATCCCTTATGTAGACCTCCTTTAAGGAGCCCTCCCATAGGCCAATGAACTCGCTCAGGGGCATTCTGTATTTGAGCCTGAGTTTCTCCCTCTCTTCCTCGGGAAGGCTCCTGTCCATGGCCCTCTCCAGTATCTTCCTGTCCCTTTCGGGGATTCCACTTGCCGGTTCGACCTTCAGAAGGCTTTCCTCAAGGGAACCCTTCTTCCTTATCCTCGCGCGGTAGAGTTTTGAAGTGGCCTCCCTCACGAACTCAACTTCGAGGCCGTAGGGGGAAAACGCTAGGGCACCGAGGAGGGCGTAGAACCGGAACAAATCCATGAGCTCATCGAGGGGATCAACTTTGAGGAGTTCTTCGGGGGGTTCTTTTGAGTTAAGCCTCCACTTGACTAGGAATAGGGGTTCTTCTGGACTAATACTGTTAGGAATTTTTTCTAACAATGTTAAAATATCCCCAAATTCCTTTTTTATAAGCTCTTGAGCCTCTTTTCCGAAGGGGTCAAACATGATTTCACCGTTTTCACTTTGATTTTTTCAATAAAACGTTTCCGCTATCTAGTCATTATCGGGAATTTGATAACAGTATCGTTGTAAATCTTCCATTAAAAAAAACTTTAGTTCCTTTATCTTCCAAAAGTTTTATATCTACAAAACCACAAATTAGCTATAGGTGGCTTAAGTAGAGGTAGATACCAACAACCATCATGGTGATTCATATGAACAGAGAAGTTTGGCAAGTCCGCAGAGTCAAAACCGGAATCCCCGGTTTTGACGACCTCGTGGAAGGAGGATTTCCCGAGGGAACCACGGTTCTTGTAACCGGTCCTACCGGAAGCGGTAAGACGACATTCGCAGTTCAATTTGTTTATAAGGGGGTTGAACTTTATAATGAACCTGGAGTCATAGTAACACTCGAGGAGAGGGCTCAGGATTTGAGAAGGGAAATGAGGACTTTTGGTTGGGACATAGAGCGGTATGAGAAGGAGGGAAAGATAGCCATAGTTGACGGTGTAAGTGCCGTTGTTGGTCTTCCCTCCGAGGAGCAGTACGTTCTCGAGGGTAATCTCAACGCTGAGGACTTTCTTAGATACGTTTACCGCGTCGTTAAGGCAATCAACGCCAAAAGGCTCGTCATAGACTCTATTCCTTCCATAGCCTTCCGCCTCAAGAAGGAGGAGGAAATCAGGGAGATGCTCCTTCAGCTCAACACTATCCTCCTTGAGATGGGCGTCACCTCAATCCTTACAACAGAAGCCCCTGACCCGAGCAGGGGCAAAATCAGCAGGTATGGTGTTGAGGAGTACATCTCCAGAGGTGTTATCCTACTGGATTTCATAGAGAGGGAAGTCGAACTCAAGCGCTATCTGCTGATCAGGAAGATGCGCGAAACGAGGCATTCAATGAAGAAGTACCCCTTCGAGATAACCGAAGAGGGCATAGTCGTCTACCCGAGCGGGGAAATCTATTAGCAATCGAAATTTTTTTAAGTTCTTTTCTCTTTACTTTAAATAATGGTGTTAAGAAAAACATTAACAATAGTTTTACTGTCATCTCTCATCTTCGTTTCAATCGCCCTTAGTCGTTACTCTCCTGAGACCGATTCCTTCACCGGTCTTTGCGTTTATTCCTCGGATTCGTTTTCCGTCCTGTACAACGGTTCCGTTAGCCTTGCCCTCAGGGAGCATTTGGAGCTCGGCAACGTCTATCGGGTGGAGGGCAGGCTGAGGAAGACCAGCCGGGGCCCGTGGATTGACGCTTCCTCGATAGTTCTGGCAAATGTGACCTTCCCCCTCGAACGGGTTGAGGGTGCCTACTGGGTAACCTACTACCCCCAGCTCCTGACTCCAGCCCGAGTTCGCCTCGCCTACCCACTTAACGTTTCCAAAGGGGAGCTGGTGAGGGTTTATGGGCTCAGCTATGGGGGTAGGTTCTACCCATTGAGAGTGGAGGAACTTGGCCATTCCAAGGAACCAAGAAACGGCATGCCATACCCCCTCGAAGGCGTTGTTCTCTACGGGGGAAATCCCGCAACGCTCTGGAACGGGAGCAAGGCTTTTCGCGTTTACCTGCCCCACGGTCTCTCCTTAAAGCCCGGTCAGAGGGTTAGGGTTCTCGGCATCGTTAGGCTTTACTCAACGATTACCCTCTACGTTGATTCAAGCGAGGAAATCCGGGTTCTCGGTTACTCTAAGGTGAAACCTCTTAACTTGGCCGGAATCGGGGAGATAGCGACCGGAGAATGCCTCGTTATTGGGAGAACCTCCCGCTATCTCAGGCTGGACTGCACATCGCTGAAGCTTTACGGGTTCTCTGCCAGGGTAGGGGACACCGTAAAGTTCACCGCCCTCAGGAGGAAGTCAAGTTTGCTCTGTCTTAACTGCACCGTTTTAAGGCCCCGGGAGGAACTGCCCAACGCAATCTGCTCCTTTGAAGAGGGCAATTTCGCTAGAATCTCGGGAAGAGTGGCGTGGGTTAAGGTCTATAAGAACGGCTTTGGGATTGCCAACATTACGAACGGGAGCTGTTCCATTCTCCTAAAGCTCCCTTCAAGGCTTGAAGTGTCCCTTGTGGAAAACGAAACCATTACAGCTTACGGGTCTTTCACAACCTACAGGGGAAGACCAGCCTTTGAAGTTAGTTCAGGTGACGACATATGCTCAGGGAGACACTGCTAGGCCTTTTACTCGGAACCTTAACCGGAATAACCCCCGGAATCCACGTGAACACGCTGGCCTCCATGCTGAGGGACTTTGGCTTGAGTTCCGTTGTGCTCTTTGCTATGGGACTAACCCACACTTTCCTCGACGCTTTGCCCTCGACGTTTCTCGGAGTTCCCGATGAGGGAACCGCGCTGGGGATTCTGCCATCCCACAGGCTCGTTATAGCTGGAAGGGGTATGGAAGTAGTTAGGATAGCAATCCTTTCGAGCTTTCTGGCGGTGCTTTTCTTCCTTCCGCTGATTCCCCTGTATCTTCTCCTGGCACCTTACTACAGGCCGGAGATTGGAAAAATGGCCGTTGTTTTTCTTATTTCCTTCCTCGTGTTTACCGAACGTAGGGCAAATCGACTTGGTGCCCTCTTTATAATCCTTCTCTCGGGAGGTCTCGGCCTGCTAATCCTCTCGCTGAATCTAAAAGAACCCTTCTATGCTCTCTTCACGGGCCTATTTGGAGTCCCCGTAATTGTTTCTTCACTTTTCTCCGGGGTCTCTGGCGTTGAGCCGGGAGATGCCGAACTCAGGATAAGGCCCTCAAGGCTCGTCCTGTTCTCCTTCATCGGGACGCTCTTCGGCATGCTGGCCTCTCTCCTTCCGGCCTTTACGGCCTCCCAGGCGGCCCTCCTAGGCTCTTTCCTTTCAAAGGAGGAGCGTTCTTTTTTGGCAGTGGTTTACTCCGTGAACACCTCCAACTTCCTCTTCGCCTTCCTCAACTTCCTCGAAACTGGAAGAACGAGAAACGGAATCGTTGCCATGATGGAGCCCCTTGGCCTCAAAGCACTCCCCGGTTTTCTGCTCGTGGCCCTCTTCGTTGGTCTTTCAGTTCTCGTTTACGGCGAGTTTCTCGCGGGCCTCTTTGCCGGTGCAATCTCACGTGCGAACTACAGGATTGTCAACGGGGCCGTCTTGGCCTTCCTCCTTTTCCTTGCCTTGAGCTTCGACGGCCTTCCTGGGATTCTCGCGCTCGTGGCTTCGTCAATAGTCGGCTATCTTGCCCTTCTCCTCGGGGTAAAAAGAACGAACTGCATGGGAGCCTTGATGGTTCCCCTTCTACTCCGCTAGTCAGGATTTTTCCTTTGCAATCTTCTGGAACTCGGAATAGTCTGTGACAATCTTCTTTCCGTCGAGGGTCTCAAAGTAGATCTTCTTGACCTTGACCTTTTTAACGTCGGTGTACTTCATCTCGGGCGGGTCATAGGAACCGGGCTCAACGACCTCATCCTCAACGACGTAAGTTTTAAGCTCCGGCTGGCCGACGTAGCGCCAGACCTCGTAGAAGACCTTCGGCTCGAGGTGGATTTCGTCGTCGAGCTCTATCCAGTCGGCGCCAATCTCTTCCAAGAACTCCTTTATAACCTCGAAGTGCATAGAAACCACCGGTCTAATATAGGTCTCCGGGGGTTAAATACCTATCGCCGGTTTTTTAAACCCCTTTGCGTAGCGACTCCGGTGGTGAGAATGGCGAGGGTTATAGTTGACGCTCAGGCCGCGAGGGCCATCGGAAAGGGCGCGATGATAGTCTTCAAGAAGGGTGTGGTGAGAACCGAGGGCGACTTTGAGCCCGGTGACATCGTTGAGGTCTACACGCGCGGTGGCAAGTTCCTCGGGAGGGGTTTCGTTAATCCGAACTCAAACATAATGGTCCGCCTGCTCATCAAGGACAGGGAAACGCCCATAACGAAGGAACTATTCCGCGAGAGGATTAGGAAGGCCAACGAGTACAGGAAGAAGGTGCTCGGCTACGATAAAGCTTACAGAATGGTTTACGGCGAGGCCGACTACCTTCCGGGCCTCATAGTTGACCGCTTCAACGAGATTGCATCGCTCCAGATTTCGAGCATTGGAATGGAGCGCTTCAAGCTCGATTTGGCCGAGGCAATAATGGAAGCTGAACCAGAAATCGAGACCGTTTTCGAGAAGAACACCGGGCGCTCAAGGCGGAGGGAGGGTTTGCCCGAGATAGAGCGCGTCCTCCTCGGAAAGGAGAAGTACAGGACGATAATAGAGGAGGGCAGGGCCAAGTTCATCGTCGACATGCGTGGCCAGAAAACCGGCTTTTTCCTCGACCAGAGGGAGAACAGAATAGCCCTTGAGAAGTACGTCAGGCCCGGAATGAGGGTCCTCGACGTCTTTACCTACACCGGTGGCTTTGCAATCCACGCCGCCGTTGCCGGGGCCGAGGAGGTTATTGCCGTTGACAAGTCCCCCAGGGCCATAGAAACCGCCAAGGAGAACGCCAAGCTCAACGGCGTCGAGGACAGGATGAAGTTCATAGTAGGTTCGGCCTTTCCAGTCATGGAGGAACTCCTCAGAAAGGGCGAGAAGTTCGATATCGTAATCCTTGACCCGCCTGCCTTCGTCCAGCACGAGAAGGACCTCCAGCGGGGACTCAGGGCTTACTTCAACGTCAACTACGCAGGTTTAAAGCTCGTTAAGGAGGGTGGAATCCTGGTTACGTGCTCCTGCTCCCAGCACGTTGACCTGCAGGCCTTCAAGGACATGGTAATCGCCGCGGGGGCCAAGGCCGGGAAGTTCCTCAAGATGCTCGAACCATATAGAACTCAGGCTCCCGACCATCCGATTCTCATGGCCTCGAAGGACACCGAATACCTTAAGTGCCTCTTCCTATACGTAGAGGATATGAGGTGACTTCACGCCATTCCAAAACCTTAACCTTTATTTACTCCTCGGATACACTTTTATACGGAGAGGTTTATGAGTTTAGGGGAGACTCTTCCTCCTTGGGCTTTAAGCAGAATAAGGGATGAAGAGCAAAAGCTTGAGCATAATCGAGGGAGTAGAAGCAAAGACGAAGACCTTTCCAAAATCTTGCTTAGGGGTTTTAAGAGACTGATCAAGAAGCTGAGAAATTGGAGTTGATAATTCTGGGACGATGACGAGAAAGCACCTCCTCTGAGCGGTGAGGAGACGCCCACGGTCCGAGTCCTATAATTTTAAAATCAGGCTGTGCCTCCACCTCGTCCCGGCCCTGAACCTGACGTCCCTGATTTCGTACCCTAGTTCCTTTCCCCTTTCCTCAATTGCCCTGAGTAGCGGTTCCTTGTCCGGCAGAAAGAGGGCGACTTTTCCGCCGGGCTTCAAATAATTCAGCGCTTCTTTGATAAGCCTTATGGAAAACTCCTCACCGTACTTTCCACCCCCGAGACCTTCCCTCTCCGTCAGAACACCTCTGGTGGGTCTCTTGTAGTAGGGCGGGGCGGAGAAAACGACGTCAAAGGACTCCCCCTCTGGAATAACACCCCTTATTATCCCCCCGTTGCTCCTGATTAGCCTCACCCGGGCGTTGTTCCTCTCGATGTTCCTCCTCGCGTATTCAAAAAACTCTTCATCGAGCTCCGTTGCTGTAACATTACAGCGGAAAATCTTCTCGGCAATCAGTGCCATTAGGGCGGTATGCCCGGTTCCTACCTCCAGAACCCTCTCACCGCCCCTCAGGAACGTCTTTAAGAAGAGGTAGCGCGATACTGGTGTCGTGACGAGTCCCCGCGGGTGGTACTCAATTTCGAGGCCGAAGAGCGCCTTTGCCACCGCCCTGTTGTAGAGGATTCTCGCCCTCCTGTTCGAGAAGTCGAGCCTTCCGCGCTCGTCGAGGTATTCTCTAAGTTCGGGGAACAGCTTGACCGCTTCCTCTATCGGCAGTCCGAGTTTGCCGTCCTTCCAGAGAACCATGGTGAAAGGTGGGAAACGGAAAGAAAAGGTTTTCGCTCAGCGTAGCATGAGGTAGGCCATGACCTTCGCGTCTTCCACCATGTTGTCTATCTTCGCGTACTCGTTGGGCTGGTGTGCCGTCTCGTCTAGTGTTGCCCACACCACCGCGGGGATTCCCTTTTTCCTGAAGAACGCCGCAAAGGTTCCTCCACCTATTCCTCCAACTATCACCTCCTTCCCGCGGAGCTCCTTTATGGCCTCCTTCAGGAGTCTCACGATTTCGCTGTCCGGGTCAGTTGGGGGCGCCGGGTCGGCCCTCTGGAGTATCTCAACCTCGACCTCCGGGAGAACCTTCCCGTTAAGCTCCTTCCTGTATCTCTCCTTCACTTCACCGGCGAGCTTTTCAACGTCGCTCAGAATCTCGTCGAGGCCATAATCCGGCAGAACCCTGCAGTCAAAAACCACCTCGTGTTCTCCCGGGATTATGTTGGGGCTATCTGCGGGGTTTCCACCCATGGTCGGCTCAAAGGTGCTCTCGGGTGGGTCAAACAGTTCATTTTTCTTGTTGTACTTTTCATGGAGAAGCCTGTCAAGGTTGTAGGCCAAATCGAGGGCGACGCGGTGGGCGTTTAGTCCCTTCTCGGGCATACTCGCGTGGACCTGCTGGCCCTTGACTTTGAGCCTGAACCAGAGTATTCCCTTCTCGGCAACCTCTATGAAGGTTCCCTCCTCGTTTCCTCCGTCGGGAACGAGAACGAGGTCGTTTTCCCTGAAAAGCTCAGGGTGGTTTTTCATCAGCCAGTCTATACCGTACTTGCTTCCGGTTTCCTCGTCGCTGACGAAAGCCAAAATTACAGTCCGCTTCGGCCTTATCCCGAGGTTCATGAGTGCTTTGACTGCGTAGAGGGAAGCCACCAAACTCTGACCGTTGTCCTCGCTTCCTCTACCATAGACCTTTCCGTCCTTAACGACCGGCTTAAAGGGCTCCGTAACTGTCCACTTGCTCAAATCCCCGGGCGGAACAACGTCGAGGTGCGTTAGAATCCACAGCCTCTCGCTTTCCTCGCCCTTTTCGCCGTAGTAGTAGGCCAGGATGTTAGGCCTAACGCCGTTCTTGGCCCTCTCGTCTGGGGCGTTGTAGACCTCAACCTTGTCAAAGGGCCAGTCCTTTATTATCTCAAGTAACTTCTGGGCCTTGTCGTATTCCCCATCATAGCCGTAGTCAGGGCTTATCGCCGGGATTTTTATGAGTTCGACGAGGGTCTTCACCATCTCGTCCCTCAGGTTCTCGACCTCTTTCGCAACCCTTTCGAATTCCATCGTAACCACCGGGTTTACTTCTCCGGGGAGCTTAAACCGGTTTCGGAGCGCTTATATACCCCACCGCCTAAAGCCTACCGTCCGCAAAGGAAATGGAGGTGAGGCGGTGATAGAGATAACCTTCCTCGGGAGCGGTGGAGGGAGGTTCATAACAATAACCCAGTTCCGCTCCACGGGGGGATTCCATATAAAGGCGAGCAGGAACGTCTACGTTGACCCCGGGCCCGGAGCCCTGGTGAGGAGCTGGCGCTACAAACTCGATCCAAGAAAGCTCGACGCAATCTTTGTGTCGCACAGGCACGTCGACCACTGCAACGACCTTGAGGTAATGGTTGAGGCCATGACTGGTGGCGCGCTGAAGAAGAGGGGGACGCTTATAGCATCGAAGAGCGTCGTTTATGGCGATGAAACTCACACTCCCGCGATAAGCAAGTACCACATAGACGTCCTTGAGAGCGTCCACACGCCGGAACCGGGCAACAAGATAGCGATAGGCGAAGAGGAGTTCCTTATAACCCCGAGCCAGCACTCTGACCCGACGACGATTGGCTTCCGCATGAAAACGGCCTACGGCGACATCTCCTACATTCCAGACACGGCCTACTTCGATGGGCTCGTTGAGTGGCACGACGGGGCGAGGCTTCTCATCGCGGCCATAACTAGGCCGAGGGACATGGGGATTCCATACCACCTCAGCACGGACGATGCCGTTGAAATGCTCAAGAGTATGGAGAAAAAGCCCGAAGTTCTGATAATGAGCCACATAGGAATGAAGATGCACTTCGCCAACCCCTACAAGGAGGCCAAGTACATAGAAACAGTAACTGGCGTGAAGACCTACGTGGCCAAGGAAGGGTTTAAGGTCATGGTGAATAGAAAGGAAATAGCCGTCAGAACCCTCAGGCCCGCGCGCTTTGTCTGAGCTTTTCCACCTCTTTTACCACGGTCTTATAGGCAAGTTCAAAGAGCTCATCCCTTCTTTTCTTGCTCGGCCCCTCGACGACCACGCGAACCTTCGGTTCAGTCCCGCTGGGCCTCACGAGAACCCATGAACCGTCCCTCAGGTTGAAGCGGAAGCCCGAGATTGTGAGCACTTCCCTGATTTTTCCTCCGAGGCTTTCCTCAAGCTTTTTCATTGCATTCTCAACGACTTTGGCCTTGAACTCGTCGGGGCACGGAACGTTCTCCTTCCGGAGGTAATACACCGGAATCTCGGAGACGAGCTTTGAGAGCGGGCCGTTCTCGTCAATCATCTTAATAAGGAGTGCCATTGTCACGAAGCTGTCAATCCAGTTGCCGAACTTTGGATGGACGAGCTTCCACGGTTCGCCGGCAAAGATGGCCTTGTAGCGCTTTATCCCGTCGTGGGGCTGGCCGAGGGGGACCCTGACGACCTTCCCCCCTGCCTTTTCGACGACCTCGTCAATCCTCGAGCCGGTGTTTATCGACGTGACAACAACCCCCCCACCGTTTTCCTCAACGTAGTGCTTGGCGAAGAGCGCTATTACCGTGTCCTCGTCTACGTAGTTGCCCTTCTCGTCAAAGATTGCTATCCTGTCAGCATCTCCGTCCTGGGCTATTGCCAAATCCACCCCGAGTTCCCTTACCAGTTTCCCGAGGTAGGCTATGTTCTCGTATCTCGGTTCGGGCTTCCTCCCCGGAAAGTGGCCGTCAACATGGGCGTTTATGCTTATAACCTTCGCCCCCATCTCCCGGAGCAAATAGGGAGCCAGAACGCTTCCCGAACCGTTCGCTCCATCGTAGAGCACCTTAAGGTTAGTCTCGTGGTTTACGAAGTCGAGGACCGCTTGAATGTAGTCCTCTATCACGTCGAGGGGTTTGACAGTCTTAATCTCGTTCCACTCCGCCTTCCTGAACTTCCCGGAGAAGATTATTTCCTCAAGTTCTTGCTCCTGCTCCACATAGAACTCGGTTCCATCGCCATTGAAGACCTTTATCCCGTTGTCCGTCGGCGGGTTGTGGCTTGCGGTTATCATGACACCTGCATCGCCGTGTTCCCTTGTCGCCCAGGCCAGAGCCGGCGTGGGGATTAAATCCGCATCGAGAACCTCCATTCCGCTCGCGAGAAGGCCTGAAATGAGGGCGTTTTTGAGCATTACGCTGGAAGTTCTCCCGTCGCGAGCAACGACGGCCTTTCCGCCCCTGTAGGTCCCGATGGCCATGCCGACCTTCATTGCCAACTCGGGGGTTACCTTCTCCCAGAGCCTGCCCCTAATCCCAGCCGTGCCGAAGAGTTTCATACCATCACCGGCTCTATTTTGTTCGTGGCTTATAAACGTATATCGCGAGGTTGCCATGGTTGATGAGCCTGAACCCCCTTGGAACGGTGTCCCCGCTCAGGGGCAGAATGACCACCGGAATGCCCGTTCTGTGGCTTAGCTCGGCGATTGGCCTCATTATCTCGGGCGTTGGTCTAACAGAGTACAGAACCACGGCATCTCTGTAGAGCTCCAGCCTCGGGCTGAACAAATCGTCCCTTACTGCGTTTATCCCGAGCCTTCTCGCGTTTTCAACGGCCTTCTCGTTCCAGTCCACAGCTAGAACGTCGTAGCCGAGTTCCATGAGCTTTAGTGCCACCTTCGTCTGAAATCCTATTCCGAGTTCCACCGCTTTCCCCTTTGGAAAGTTTTTTGAGATGAACTTCGCCATTCCCTCCAGCATGTTCAGAGTTCTGGCTTTCACTTAAAAAGTTAGGCAAAAGCTTTATACACTCTCGGTGAGTATATACCACTTAGAATGAACAAACTAACGCTGGTGAATAGGTGACGGAAATGAGGGAGGAGGAAATCGTTGAGAAGCTTCAAAAGCTCGGTCTGACCAAGTACGAGAGCTTGGCATACATAACCCTTCTCAAGCTCGGACCGAGCAAGGCCACTGATATAACCAAGGAGAGCGGTATTCCACACACTCGCGTTTACGATGTCCTCAGCTCGCTCCACAGGAAGGGTTTTGTTGATGTAATGCACGGAACTCCAAGGCTCTACCGCCCGGTCAACCCAGAGGTCGTCCTTGAGAGAATAAAGGAGGAGTTCATAGAGGACATTGAGAAGCTTAAAGGGGCCTTTGTTGAGCTCTATAAGAAGACTCACGGTCAAGACCTGCCGGAAATCTGGACGATTCTCGGATTTGACAACACCCTTGAGAGGGTTCAGCACATAATAAGGACTGCCCGCCACGAGGTTCTAATCAACACCCCCTACGAGTTTCTGGAGCTCCTCAGGAGGGACATAAAAGCCCGGAAGGACATAGTGTTCGTAATTGTAACAAACGTTCCGGATGAAATCCCGGAGTGGCTTAAAGCAGATAACATTCTACTCGCGAGAACCGGCGGTGCCCCCTGGCTTATGGCCAGCTGGATAATAGGAGATGCGGACTACGCAATATTCTTCGGTGCCATTCCAAAGGACAAGCGCAGGGAGAAGTTTTACTCCTTCTGGGCCAAGAGTCCTAGAGCAGTCTTCCAGTACATGCACTGGTTCTACACGATTTACTTCGACAACAGCGAGATCGTTAAGCCCCTGAACTACGAGGCCCTTCCAAAGCCCCTGACACTCGTCAACATAAGGACGCTGATTACAATCCTCAAACAGGTCGGTCTTCCGAGGGAGGCCGAAATCACCGGAAAGCTCGTAGATACCCGGGAACCCATCGAGCTTCGGGGAAAGATTGTTGACTACGAGTACACCCCGCTGGTTGCGAACGTCACAATCGAGGCCGGTGGCAACCGCTGGAAGGTCGGTGGGATAAGCAGTTACGTCGAGGACGTTGAGGGTGAGAAGTTCATACTCCTCGAGTGATGCCTATGCGCGTTCTCATGCTCTCCTTTGAATACCTTCCAGTCAAGGTGGGTGGCCTGGCGGAGGCAGTTACGAGCATAGGGGAAGGCCTTGTGGAACTCGGCAACGAGGTCGTTGTCTTCACTCCCGACCACGGGAGGAACCTGGGCGAGCACCTATTTTCCTTTGGGGTTGCATTTGAGGGCAGGGAAGTCTCAATAACGGTGAGAAAAAGGGAGCAGAACGGTGTCACGGTTTACACTCTCTCCGGGGACGTTCTTGATACCGATGTTTACCCCGACTGGGAGACCCTGCTCAGGAAGGCGGTCCTCTTCGGTAAGGCCTCCGTCGGTTTGCTTAACAGCATCGTTGAGGCCTTTAAGCCCGATGTAATCCACGCCCACGACTGGCACACCGTTTTTGCCCTTGGATTGCTCAAAAAGTACTTCCAAGTTAGGACCGTCTTTACAGTTCACAGGCTTAACAAGGCCAAGATTCCTGCCTACTACTTCCACGAGGCCAACTTGGGCGAGCTCGCACCTTATCCGGACATAGACCCGGAGCACACCGCCTGTTACATAGCCGATGCGGTCACAACGGTGAGCAGGAGCTACCTCTGGGAGGAATGGGAGTTCTTTGGAAACTTCGACGGCAAAGTAACGCACGTTTTCAACGGCATCGACTGCTCTTTCTGGAACGAGGAACTCCTTGAAAACGCAAACCTCCCGAGGGAGGAGCGGAGGAAGAGAATCCTGGAGAGCTTCGGCCTCTCCGATGGAAAAGCCTTCATGTTCATCGGCCGTTTTGACCGCTCCCAGAAGGGTGTTGATACGCTCCTAAGGGCGATAGAGATACTCTCAAGTGACCCGGCCTTTGGGAACATGCGCTTCCTCATAGTCGGCAAAGGTGACCCAGGCCTTGAGGAGTGGGCGAGGGCCGTTGAAAACCGCTTTCCAGAAAACGTCAGGGTAATCACCGACGTGCTTCCAAGGGAAACCGTCCGCGAGCTCTACGGTTCGGTGGACTTCGTGGTTATTCCCTCCTACTTTGAGCCCTTTGGCCTCGTCCAGCTTGAGGCGATGTGCCTCGGGGCGGTTCCAATAGCCAGTTCCGTTGGTGGGCTTAAGGACACGATAATAGACCTGAATGCTGACCCGGAGAACGCCACCGGAATACTCGTCCCGCCGAGAGACGCTTTCGCACTCGCGAGGGCCATGATTTCGGCGAAGGAACTCGATGAAAGAACCCTTGAAAGGCTCAGGGAAAACGCAAGGAGGAGGGCCAGAAAGGACTTCACGTGGGAGAACGCCTGCCGGAGGTATCTCCTCGTCTACGAAAACGCCGTGGACAAGGCGGTTCCCTTCCTCCGCTAACGCCAGCCGTATTCGGCCAGAAACTTCTTTTTAAGCCTTTTTATCGTTCCTGAAACGCCGAGGGTTCTGAAGATAGCCTTTGAGCCGTTTATTTCCGTCACGAGGGTGAGGGCGAAGCGGAGTTCTTCGACGTGCTTCCTGTCAACTCTGACGATGCCCGTCTGACTCTTCTCGTCGAACTTGATGAACCACGGCTTCGCTTTAGCGGAGCCGAGAACGCCGAGAGTCGAGAGGCTGGCCTCCCATACGGCCTTCTTCACTTCCTCCTTTCTGAAGGGCCTCTCTCCTACTAGCTGGAAGGCTATGTAGCGGTGCTTCTCGCGAAGCGTTGGGGGTAAGTACTTCGGCTTCTCCCTCATAGGCATCGGACAACTTTGCCCGCCAACGTTTTTAAGGCCTATCCCGGGGTTAGGATTAGCGGGGTGAGAACTTTGGTCTGGGAGACGCCGTACTTCTCATACGCCGTTCGCGAGTTGCCGAGGGGCTGTCAGCTCTGCGTTAGAGGAGAGAAGCTCGTCCTCTTTACTACAGGTGCATGCCCGAGGGACTGCTTTTACTGCCCCCTGAGCCCCTGGAGGAGGGAGGATGTTGTTTACGCCAACGAGAGGCCCGTGAAAAGCGTTGATGACATCATCGAGGAGGCAGTCATTCAGGAGGCCAAAGGGGCCGGGGTGACCGGCGGTGACCCGATGGCGAGGCTTAACAGGACCGTTGAATACATCAAGGCCCTAAAGGAGGCCTTTGGAGAGGACTTCCACGTCCACCTCTACACCACCGGGGCTCTGGCGACTAAAAAGAACCTTGAAAAGCTCTACGATGCCGGTTTAGATGAGATACGCTTTCACCCCGACCTCTTTAATCCGGGCCCAAAGCTCTTCGAGATTGAGATAGAGAACATAAAGAACGCCTTCGACTTCGACTGGGACGTTGGTGGTGAGATTCCCTCCGTTCCGGGCCAGTTCGAGAGGATGAAGTGGTACGCCGAGTTTCTTGATAAGCTCGGGGCGAAGTTTCTAAACGTGAACGAGCTTGAGTTCAGCGAGACAAACCTAAGGAACCTTCTCGACAGGGGTTACAGGCCCATAAGCGACGAGAGCTCGGCCATAAAGGGCTCCCTTGAGCTGGGCCTTAAGCTCCTTGAGTGGGGTGAGGAAAACACCTCGCTGAGTTACCACCTCTGCACCGCGAAGCTCAAAGATGCCGTCCAGCTCAGGAACAGGCTTAAGAGGATGGCCAAAAACGTGGCGAGGCCCTACATGGAAGTAACTGAAGACGGAACGCTCCGCTTTGGCATCGCGGAATACGAGGATTTGGATGAGCTCT
>Ga0256831_1000043_pt1 | contig 57941 bp, 61 predicted proteins | sample 132544metaG_FD_189087 | JGI IMG/M metagenome (GOLD analysis project Ga0256831, IMG submission 189087) | Hydrothermal vent microbial communities from Lau Basin, Pacific Ocean - 132-544 | ecosystem: Environmental > Aquatic > Marine > Hydrothermal vents | place: Pacific Ocean: Lau Basin | collected...
CTCATTTTTAAATTTTTCTTTAAAATCAATTCCAAACTTCTCTTCAAATCTTTTAATATCAAAACTAAAATTTGCCATCATCTCCATTATAATATATTTTCTAATTTTATCTTCTTCATTTAGTATAACACCTCTAAATACAGGAAGCTTTCCTTCATCTATTGCTTTTTCATAATTTTTTAAATCTTTATAATTTTGAAAATACGCATCATCAGTCTCACTTATAGAAGTTAGCCCAATTCCTATTAAATCAGCCCCACCTTTTGTAGTATATCCTTGGAAGTTTCTATGAAGCTCACCTTTTTCAATAGCTCTAAATAGCTCATCTTCTGGCTTTGCAAAATGGTCCATACCTATCATTTTATAACCATTATTTTCAAAAAAATCTATTGTATATTTAAAAATTTTAAGTTTTTCTTCAGGAAGAGGAAGAGTAGTCTCATCAATTTTTCTCATTCCTTTTTTAAGCCAAGGTACATGAGCATAATTAAACACTGCTACTCTATCTGGGTCAAGCTCTTTTACTAAGTCTAAAGTTTTTTTAAATGTCTCTAAACTTTGATAAGGAAGCCCATATATTAAATCTATATTTATCGAATTAATCCCAGCACTTCTTGCAATATCTACTGCCTCTTTTGTCAAGTCAAATGGCTGAATTCTATTTACAGCTATTTGTGTTGCTTCATTAAAATCTTGCACTCCAAAACTAATTCTATTAACTCCATATTTTTTCATTACATCCATATGCTTTTTAGAAAAAAATCTTGGGTCAATCTCTACACTAATTTCTGCATCACTCTCAAAATTTTTAAAATATGAATAAATTAGCTCATAAACTTCTTCTAATTCCTCTGGAGTAAAAAACGTAGGAGTTCCCCCACCAAAGTGAAGTTGTCTTACAAGTCTATTTGTATCAAGATATTTAGATAAAATTTCAAGCTCTTTTTTTAAATAATCAATATATCTTCTTCTTTTATCGGCTTTGCTTGTATAAACTACATTACATCCGCAAAAATAACATGCACTTCTGCAAAAAGGTAAATGAAAATATAAACTTAAACGTTTTTTTGAATTTTGTAAAAAAGGAATAATATCTTCAGGTGTTAAATCTTTAAATTCAACAGCTGTAGGATATGATGTATATCTTGGTGCATGACGAGAAAATTTTGCTAGTTTTTTAAAATCAATTTGACTCATAATATGCCTTATTTAAATTCTCTTGCAAATTCTCTACCAGCATTTTGCCACTCATCAAAAGGTACAAGAAACTCTTTTTTTATAAGTTTATCATCTTTCATAAGCGCAGCTTTAATTTTTATAGAATCATCTACCATAATTTTTGCATTCACTCCAACAGGTGCATGACATCCAAGATTTAGCTCATCTACAAAGTCTCTTTCAATTGTTACTTCTACTTGAGTCCATAAGTCATTAAGAGGTTTTACGGCATTAATTACCGCTTCATCTTTAATAGTCTCAATACCTAAAGCACCTTGTCCCATAGCTGGCACAATAATATCTGTATCAATAACTTCGTAATATTTTACTTCTTTTAATAAACCAAGCCTTTTTACTCCAGCATAAGCTAGAATAATCGCATCAAATTTACCTTCTTTAAGCTTTCTAATTCTTGTATCAACATTTCCTCTCAAATCAGTTATAACTAAATCATCTCTAAATGCTTTTAGCTGCATTGCACGTCTTATTGAGCTTGTACCTACTACCGCATTATGAGGAAGCTCTGCTAATGTCTCAAACGTTTCTGATAAAAATACATCTTCTACCGCTTCTCTTTTTGGAATTGCAGCAAGAGTGAAGTGCTCTTTATCATAATCAGTTGGAAAATCTTTTAGTGAATGCACTGCAATTTGGGCTTCTCCTTTTAGAAGTGCTTCTTCTACTTCTTTTATAAAAAGCCCTTTTCCGCCAATTTCAGCAAGAGGTTTGTCAAGTATTTTATCTCCTGTTGTAGTTACTATTTTAAGCTCAACCTCATGTCCAAGCTTTTCAAGTCTTTTTTTAACCCACTCAGCCTGCCATAAAGCAAGTTTACTACCACGAGTTGCGATTGTTAGTTTCATTTAAACCCTTTTTTATTTTAATTATACCAAACTATAAAAGTTTTGCGGCATCTTTGCTGTGATAACTAATTATCATATCAGCACCTGCTCTTTTAAATGATGTTAAAATCTCCATCATTAAACTCTCATAATTCATCCAGCCGTTAAGACTTGCTGCTTTTACCATTGAATATTCACCACTTACATTATAAACACAAAGTGGTTTTAGAGTATTTTCTTTTATGGTTTTAATTATATCCATAAATGCAAGAGCTGGTTTTACCATTAAAATATCAGCACCCTCAGCTTCATCTATAAGACTCTCAAGCAATGCTTCTCTAGAATTTGCTATATCCATTTGATAGGTTTTTCTATCTTTTGGTAAATATTCATTTGCAACAGGTGCGCTCTCAGCCGCATCTCTAAATGGACCATAAAAGCTTGATGCAAACTTTGTAGAATAGCTCATAATTGGAATATGAGAAAATCCATTGCTATCAAGTGCATCTCTTAGAGTAGCTATAATCCCATCCATCATTCCACTTGGAGCTATCATATCAGCCCCGGCTTTTGCGTGAATTAGCGCTTGTTTTGCACTAATTTCAAGCGTAGCTTCATTATCAACAGTTTTTAGTTTTGGATTTATAATTCCGCAATGTCCATGGTCTGTAAACTCACAAAAACAAAGGTCTGTAATAATTGCTATCTTATCCCCAAAAGCCTCTTTTGCTCTTCTTACGCTTCTTGCAATTAGCCCTTCTTCATCAAGAGCATCACTTCCACAAGAATCTTTTAGTTTTGGAATACCAAAAAGTATAACAGCTTTTATTCCTAAATCAATACACTCAGCTATTTCATCTAAAAATTCTCTCTCTCCATATTGATAAATCCCAGGCATACTTTTTATTTCATTTTTACCTTTAAGACCCTCTTTTATAAATACAGGCATTATTAAATCATTTTTTGTAACATAATTTTCTCTTACTAAATCTCTTATATTGCTATTTAGTCTAAGTCTTCTTAAATTCATCTTATCTCCTTGTAACTTCCTTACATAAATCCACAAAATATTTAGCGTTTTCTACTGGTACATCAGGTAAAATTCCATGCCCTAAATTAAATATGTGCCTATGCCCTTTCATAATTTCAGCTATTTTAATAACTGCTTCTTTTGTAGCCTCTTTAGAATATAATCTTGTTGGGTCCATATTGCCTTGGAGAGTATAATTATCTTTAAAAATACCTAAAGCATACTCCATTGGTGTATTCCAATCAACTCCTAACACATCAAACTCTCCATCCATATCACTCATATAAAGCCCAACACCTTTTGAAAATAAAATAACAGGAATATTTTTGTAATTTTGTTTAATATTTCTTGCTATCTCTTTCATATATTCCCAAGAAAACTCAAAAAATTTCTCTCTCTCAAGTGCTCCACCCCAACTATCAAATACCATAACAGCATCAGCACCAGCTTCAATTTGTTTAGATAGATATTTTATAGTCTGATTTGTAACTTTATTTAATAATTTATGAAGCAGTTTTGGATTTGTATAAACCATCTTTTTAATTTTTGCATATTGTTTAGAGCCTCTTCCTTCTACCATATATGTAGAAACAGTCCAAGGAGAACCACTAAATCCAATTAAAGCTTTAGATTCTGGCAAATCTTTTTTAATAAGTTTAATTCCCTCATATACATAAGAAATTTTCTTATATGCGTTATCATCAAGCTCCTCTATATCTTTTTCATCATTTATTGTCTTATCAAAAACAGGACCAACTCCTTTTTCAAATCTAAGCGGAAGTCCCATTTCCATTGGAAGATTAAGTATATCACTAAAAAGAATTGCAGCATCTACATCAAGTCTTCTTACTGGTTGAAGTGTAATTTCGGCAACAATCTCAGGATTTCTTGTCATATCAAGAAAATTACCAACTTTGCGTCTCACTTCCATATATTCTGGCAAATATCTTCCAGCTTGTCTCATCATCCATACAGGCGTATAAGGCGTACTTTTACCAAAACAAGCATCAACAAAAATCTTTCCCATATTAATTCCTTTTATTAAAATTCAAAATCATCCTCATACACTCATCTACCAATTTACTTAAAAATACCTTTTTCCATATGATATTCGCACTTATTCATATCCATTTTAAGCTCATTCTCCCCAAATAATCTTCTTATAACTGATACAAAAATATCAACTTCTGCACTATCTGCCATTTTTCTAAGAGTCATATTTGGATGATGCAAAAATCTTTTAAACGCATTATGAAGCACTTTTTCCACTTCTTCTTCAAGCTCTGCTGGAATATAATGTTTTTTTACTGCATTTTTTAAAGCTCTTTTTGCACATTCATGAGCTTTATCTTGTAAAAATTTAATAACTGGCTCAACAGATACTGATTGAAGATATTTTTCAAACTCTTTTACACATTTTTTAATAACTTCATTTGCAATTTCTACTTCTTTTTTTCTTTTTTCTAAATTCTTCTCACTTATCTCTTTTAAATCATCCACTTTTATAATTTTTATATTTTCATCTTCAATATCTTCAATATCGCTAGGAATTGCTAAATCAAACCAAAGTCTTTTAAAATTCCTAGGTTTAATAAAGTCTTTTTTTATAACAGCACAAGGAGCAGATGTTGCAGAAAAAAGTAGTCTATAATTATTAATAAGTTTTGGTAAAGCATCTAGAGGATGAACATCAATATTAACTTCATCTCCTAGCTCCTCTTTTAGAGCAATTGCATTTTCAATAGTTCTATTTACTAAAATTATATTTACACCATCTTTTATTAAATTTTTACAAACAATTCTAGCTGTATCACCAACACCAACCACCACGGCAGAATATCCGCTCAAATCTCCTAATTCTTCTTTTGCTTTTCTTACAGCAATACTTGCTACGCTTACAGGCTCAGATGAGATTTGAGTTTGATTTCTAATTTTTTTAGCACATTTAAAAGAAAAATGTATAAGTCTTGTTAAATCTTTGCCTATAAAATGCTTCTCATAAGCTTCCATAAAAGCTTCTTTTAGCTGTCCTGTAATTTGAGTCTCTCCTACTACCATAGAATCAAGAGAAGCTGCTACTTTAAATATATGCTCAACTGCATCCATTCCTTCATAAAGCTCTGCTTTTAAAAACTCTTTTGGAGAGACTACCTTATAAAACACTTTATCATAAAGCTCATTTAAATCTCTTTTTTTATTAAAAATTACTTCAATTCTATTACATGTTTGAAGATATAACACTTCTTTAAACTCAGCAAAATCTTCTAATTTCAAATCTGAGAGCTTACTTCTAAGCACAACATCTGAATTTCTATAGTTAAAACTTATTACAAAATACATTATTACACCTTTTTAATAAACTCCGTTTTAATATAAATATTTTTTGCCAAAATATGTCCAGGAGTATCTCCAAGGCGTATATTTTTAAAAACTTCTCCTCTTTTAATTGTACTTCCACCTTTTACATTCAAATCTTTAATCACCATCACACTATCGCCATTTTTTAAAACATTCCCATATGCATCTTTTTTAATTTCAACCTCAGCATTTGCCCACGCTTCTTCTTCAGGCTCTAAATACATCATATCAAGCAAATCAGCCCTTCCAAGCTCTTTTAAAAGTCTATATGTCAAAACTTTTACAGCACTCTTTTCACTCCACATAGCATCATTTAAACATTGAAAATGATTTTCATCTAAATTGCCGCTTTCTATTTGAGATTTACAATTTTTGCATAAATTTACATACTCATCTTTTGGCTCTACTTTAAAAGCAGTTACACTCTCTTCACTTCCACATAATTCACAAATCATTGTTTCTCCTTATATTCTGGATGATAATCGTTATTTTGATTATTTTCACTAAATTCAACAGGTTTACTTATCTTTTGCATAATCCCCATTACTAAACTAACAAGCACTACACCAAACCAAGCTCCCATTCCAAAAAACAGGATATAAACCCAAGTATACCCATCAGCTACACCTTGACCATAACTATGAAGCCCTTGCGCAATATAGAAATTTACTCCAAAGTATGTCATTAAAATGAAAAAGAAGCTCAAAAACGCAAGTAAAGAGAAAATAAATTCTCCTCTCATCTTTGGAATCATTTTAGTATGAATTACAATTGCATAAACTACCATACTAATTAAACTCCAAGTCTCTTTTGGGTCCCATGACCAATATCTACCCCAAGATTCATTTGCCCAAACACCACCTAGAAATGTTCCAATACTAAGAAGTGCTAACCCTATATATAAAGCAATGTAAATAATATTATTTAATTGTTTAATTTGAAAATCTAACTCTCTTTTTAGATATTTTTTAATTGCAAAAAGAATTAAATTAAGAAATCCTAGCATTCCACCAACTGCTAAAAATCCATAACTTGAAGTAATTACAGCCACATGCACTAAGAGCCAATATGATTTAAGTACTGGTACTAAGTTAGTAATTTGTGGGTCAATATTATTTAAATGTGCAACCATCATAAACATACCAGCTACAAAAAACCCTGCACCAAATGCAAGCATTGAGCGTCTAAAGAAAATAAGCGATGCAAATGCAGCACCCCATGCTATAAAAATAATAGACTCATATGCATCAGACCAAGGAGCATGACCTGCAACATACCATCTAAGTATCATATTAGCTGTATGAAGTAAAAATGCAATCCACCCAAGAGCTACTATTATACGCTCTATATTTTTATATCTTTTAAGTTTTAATATCTCAATAAATCCTAAAATAATTGCAATTAATCCAATTGTTGTATAAAGCCCTATTAATTTTGGAAAAATTTGAAGTCTATTATAAGTTACTTCCCATTTAATTCTGCTTTTGCTTGGTAAAATCTCTGCGCTATAAGTTTTTTGCAATTCATAAATTTTCTCTCTTGCATCATGTACTTTTTTAACATCATAAGATTTTATCCCAAATGCAAGATTTTTAAATAAATTAAAATAAAAATTTGCATCCATTGGGCTCATAAGCCCCATTTTTACAGCTTGCTCAAGCTCTGGCAGAGAAAACCATTTATAATTCATTCTTTTTGCTTTTGGAGTTGGAAACATATGAAAAATTGATGCAGTATAAATTGTATAAGCTACATATATTCTCTCATTAAGTTTTAAAAATTCTCTTTGAACTTTATTTCTATCTTTATCAGGGGTATGAAGAGCATTATTTATCTCTTTTTGAAATTTTAAATTACCATTTGCATCAAAAAATGCATTATATGGAGCATATTTTCCTTCAATTCCAAGCATTTTACGAATTGCAGGATGTCCTACATAAATTAATGGAAGCTTTTGAAATTCACTTGGATATGCAACCATTCCAGCTACTATTTGATTATAATTCATTCCAAGTAATTTTGATTTTTTGCTCATTTTATGAACTACATCTAAATCCAATGTATCCATAGGCTCAATTCTTCCTCTATTTTGCACTAATACTAAAGCCCATTCATTTGCAACATCTTTTGATTTTTTAATATATTCATTTAAATCAAATGCATTTAAGTTATAAGAAGTTGCAATAAGTAAAATTAATCCAAAAAGCCCGCTTTGTTTAAGTTTTTTAATTGTTAACATAAACCTAGATTTTTTATATAACATACTCCATAAAAATCCTATAGCTAAAAGTAAATATCCTAAATATGTAATATACATACCTGGGTCATGGTTAACTGAGAGAATACTACCTTGCTCATCCATATCATAACTTGCTTGATAAAATCTATAACCTTTATAAACTAAAATATGATTCATATAAATGTGGTATTGAAAACTTTTATTGCCATCTATAATAGTTACATAACTATCATAACTACTTGGTTGCATACTTCCTGGATATTTATGCATCACAAATCTATCAAGTTTTACTTTAAATCCAAGCTTTTTAGGATATACATCAGCTGGATTAGATTTAGATTTTTCTACCATTATAAAATCTTTAACCTCTCCATTTCTTAAATGAAGCTGTCCTTCATATCCAAAATATCTAGTAATTGCAGCTCCAATTAAGATAACTATAATTGAGATATGAAGTAAAAAAATAGGAGGTTTTTTATAAGTTTTATATCTAAACATCACTCCTATTAAATTAATACCTAAAAGCCATAATAATGCTTCAAACCACTTTGTTTCATATACATATTTCCAAGCATCACTCATACTAAAAGTATGTTTTATACCCATAGAATCTACATAAAATCCAAGAGTAGCCCAAATCATAGCAGCTAAAAAAATTAAAGATAAAATTACTGCCATCTCCAAAGAAAAGAAAAAATTATATATTTTTCTTAAATAAGAACTATTCATTTATTGCCTTTATATCTCTTTTCTATCTCTTGCAAAGCTTTTAAGAAAACTTCAGGAGGTCTTGCTCCATATATTGCACTAAAAAGCTCTCCATTTGGTTTTATAAATAAAATTGTAGGAGTTGAGCCTTGAAAATAATTTTGAACTTCAACTGGAAGGTTATCTTTATCTGCTAAATAAAAAACTGGTACAAAATGAGAATTTATATAATTTGCCACTTTATCATTTGTGTATACATGAGTAGCTAAATATCTGCATGGAGGACAATGAGACAAAGATACATCCACCATAATTAACTTATTCTCTTTTTTAGCAATCGATTTTGCAGTATCGTAGCTAATAGCCCAATTAACTTTACCGCTCCAATCAAATGAAAATGCAAACACTACCCCTAATATAAAAAATAAAAATTTCTTCATATCTAACCTTTTTTTGTGTATTTTAACATAAATTTAATATTACTTTTACACTAATGAAGAAAAAAAGAAGAAATAATTATTCTTGAGATAAAGCTTCTAAAAGATTTGGGTGAGCAAAATGTGTCATAGTTTTATCATTATGACATCTAACACAGCTAACATCTTCTCCTGCTTTTTTAGGCTCCCAATAATATTTTTCATGAATTTGTTTAATATTTTCACTAAGCCCTATTGCACGCTCAGGCTCTTTTATACCCTCATGACAATGTAAACACGCACTATCATATACATAATTTTCCATTTCATTAAAGTTTTCTTTAAAATCAACCATCTTTTTAAGACCAATATGAGCTAGAAAGTCTCTAGTACCACTAATACCTTTCATTACTAAATAACCAGCTAATGAATTATGAGGTAAATGACAATCGGTACAATGATGAGCCGCAAATCCTTGAGGGTTGTTTCCTCCATGCACACTATATTTAAAAGTCTCTCCCATTGGTTTCATTTCATGACAGCTCATACAAAATTCTGGCGTACCTGTTTTATCAACTGCAACTGCTGCAATATATGAAATACCAAGACCAATAATTACACCGCAAATAAGTGAGCCCCACAATACTTTTTTATTTGCCATACCTTACCTTTTTTGATTTGATTATAAGTAAAATTAGTGCTTAAAAAGTGCTTTTTAAAGCTCTATTACAAAAACTGCACCATTTTTAGAGTTATATGCATAAAGCTTGCCATTGAAATGCTGATTTATAATAACTTTACTCATATAAAGCCCTATTCCTGTACCTTGAGACTGAAATTTAGTAGTAAAATATGGCTCAAAAATTTTATCTTTAATCTCTTCAGGAATTCCTCCTGCATTATCTTCTATTTCTATTTTTTTACCATCGATTCTTATCCAAATTTTTCTATTTTTGATATCTCTTTCTTTAAGCGCATCTATAGCATTGTTTATAATATTTAAAATAACTTGAGAAAATTCACTTTTATATCCTGTAATTGGCTCAGTTTTTATAAATTCAAGCTCTACTTCAACTTTATTTTGCTTAAGTCTTCCTTCAATAAGTTTAAGAGCTTCTTCAATAATTTCTTTTGGACAAAATTCAACTTTTTTTGTATCTCTTTTAAAAAAATTTGTAAAATCATCAATTGTTTGAGACATATATTGGATTTGAGTGTTTGCTTGCTCCTTAAATTTTTCTATAAATTCAGGAGTTAGTTTATTTTTGCTTGCTGCAAGCTCAAAGTTTTGAATTAAAAGAGATAGTCTTGTTAGAGGGTGTCTCCATTGATGAGCAATATTTCCAAGCATCTCACCAAGAGCTGCGAGTTTACTCTGAGCAATAAGGAGCTGCTCTTTTTCTTGTCTTTTTTCAATCTCTTCTTTTACTCTTTTATCAAGCTCTTCATAAAAAGAATAAAGAGGTTTTGAGAAAAATATTCCAAGTGGCACGGCAAAAAGTATAGAAATTCCTATCATAATTAGTGTTAAAGTTTTTGAAATTTCATTAGTTTTATTAATTAAATTTTTATTTTGAATAAACACTACTTTTATTTTATCACTTAACGATTTTACATATATCTCATCCGTAACAAATCCGTTTTGAGTATTTAATATTTTTTTATTTAGAAAAAAGTTAAACACATCATTTAAATTTTTCTCATGATACAAATCAGAATATAATATGTTTCCATGCTTATCTATTATAATAAAATGATAAAGGTTATTATTTCTAAATAAATCCTTTATAAATGACTTAACTTCAATAAACCCTGGATATTTTTCTATTTTTACAGGAGAAAAAGCAATAAATTCAATTCCTTTATCTTTAAAATTTTCTTTAAAAAATAGCTCTTTATCACTTTTTAAGTTTTGTACTTTTAAAGAAATATTTGTATTATTACAATAAATACTATTCTCAACTTTCTCGCAAGATATAATATTTTTACCATACCTATTAAAATAATTAATCTGTTTTAATTCATTATTTGCATAAAGCATAGTTTTAAAAACAGATTTTAATATTTCAGTATTTGGAGTAAAAGCAGAATTAAAAATATCATTTTTAGCTAAAGCTAAGGTAGTATTTTTTATAATATTTTCTTTTGTTTTGTAATCTTTATAAATATTCTCTGCAATAATTTTAATTTTATCTTCAAACTCTTTAGTTGTAAGCTGTGTAAAAAGATAAATAGAAGTATAAGTAGTAATAACAATAATAACAAATGCAAAAATAACAAATGCAAAAATCAAATCAAATTTAAAATCATTTGAGTTTTTCAATCTTATATCCAACTCCTCTTACATTTTTAATAAAATTTTCTTTTAATTTGCTTCTTAATTTTTTAACTTGAGTTCTAATTGTATTGTTGCATATATCTTTTCCATCCCATACATAATCTTTAAGTTTATCAAGCTCTACTACTTGACCAATATTTTTAATAAGCATCTCAAGAAAATATTTTTCATTTTGAGTTAAATCTACTTCTTCATCTTTATAAAAAAGCTTTAATTTATCTAAATCAAATTTATAATTATCTGTAATTTTAATCTCATTAGTATTTTTAAATACAAGTCTTTTAATTCTTAGCTCAAGCTCTTTTAAATCAAATGGTTTTTTAATGTAATCAGCCGCACCTAAATCAAATGCTTCTTCTATATGATTTATATCAGAATAAGCGGTAATAAAAATAGCTGGCACATCTTTTGCATAATTTTTAAGCTCTTTATAAAACTCATATCCATTCATCTCAGGCATATTAATATCAATCAAATAAACATCATAATGCTCTGGATAAATCTCCTCTAATGCTTTTAGAGGAGAAGAGTAATAATCAACCCTATTATCTTGAAGCTCTAAATAATTTTTTATAGATTCTCCAATAAACTCATCATCTTCAACTAATAATATTCTCATTTACTCCCTTTAATTTATAAGAAGTAGGCGATAAAATTACCCTATCGCCCTTTTTTAAATTTTCATTTCTTATTTTAACAAATCTATTTCCAACGCTAATTATAGCTATATTATCTAACGTTTCAATAACTACGCCTCTTATTAATAATTCTTGATTTAATAACTCTTTTTTGTTTTTAAAAGAGATTATTTTACCTTTTTTTAATTCTATCATATTATCAGCTAATTTATAAATCTCACTAAAAGAGTGAGTTACCATAATAGTAGTTAAATTAAATTCTTTATGAAACATAAAAAGCTTATCTTCTAAAATCTCTTTAATTCTCTCATCTAATGCAGAAAAAGGCTCATCAAGAAGTAAAATTTTGGGTTTTCTCATAAGAGCCCTTGCAATAGCAACTCTTTGTTTTTGACCACCACTTAAAGTATGAGGATATCTATCTTTTAAATCATATATTTCACTCATTTCTAAAAGTTTTTTTGCTAAATTTTTATCATTATTTACATACAAAAGATTTTCTAAAACACTCATATTTGGAAATAACGCATAATCTTGAAAAACAAATCCAATTTCTCTTTTTTGAGGAGGTAAGAAAAATTTATTATCTTGCCATATTTTATCTTCTACTTTTATAATTCCATCTGATTTTTCAAGCCCTGCAATAATCCTCAAAAGTGTAGTTTTACCGCTTCCACTCTCTCCAGTAATAGCTAAAAATTCTCCTTTTTTTATATTTAAATTAACTTTTAAATCTATATTGCTTAATTTTTTACTTATATCAATAAATATCATACTTTTTTCTTTGTTTATGGTTTATAAAATAGACTATAAATAAAACTAAAAAGCTAATAACAAGCAAAATTGCACTATAGATATGAGCTGAGTGATAATCTAAATTTTCTACATAATCATAAATTGCAACACTTGCAACTTCAGTTTTTCCCGGAATTGAGCCTCCTACCATTAAAACTACTCCAAATTCTCCTATTGTATGCGCAAAAGTTATTACAATTGCTGTTAAAAGAGCTGGTTTAATATTTGGCAAAATCACTTTAAAAAGAGTTTTCATTTTTCCTTTGCCACTAAGATAAGAGGCTTCTATAATATTTTTATTAATACTCTCAAAACCGCTTTGAAGAGGTTGCACCATAAAAGGAAAAGAGTATATAACACTTGCTACTACAAGTCCTGGAAATGAAAAAACTAACTTTATATTAAAAAGTTTGTAAATAATCCCACCTAAAAAAGAATCAGGAGATAAAAATACTAATAAATAAAATCCAAGCACTGATGGCGGAAGCACTATAGGCAAAGAAGTAATAGTCTCTAACAATGGTTTTATTTTAGATTTTGTATTAGATAAAAACCACGCATAAGGAATACCTATAATTAATAAAATCAACGTTACAATAAATGCTAATTTAAAAGAAAGTATAAAAGGAGTAAAATCAATCATTTATATCATACCCATATTTTTTAAAGATGTTTTTTGCGCTTTTAGAAAATAAAAATTTGTAAAAATCTTGTGCTTTTTTATCCAAAAGCAAAGCTCCTTGATTAAGTGGTGAATAAAGTGAAGAGTTTATATCTTTATAGTAAAACTTTCCTATTTGTTTAATATTTTTGGAAAAAATTAATGACTTACTGATAATTCCAGCATCAACTCCATTTTTTACATATGAAATAACAGCCGCCACTGCCGGAGCATAGACAAGTTTTGATTTTATTTTATTATAAATTTTTGCATTTTTAAATACTTCAACTGCCGCTTTTCCATATGGAGTAATTTGTGGTTTTGAAATAGCAATAGAATCAAATTTAGCTAAATTTTTAATTGAGAGATTATTATATTTTGTACTAAATAAAATTAACTTGCCTTTTGCATAAACTTTTGGAGGTAAAATCCCTATCCCTTTAGAATACAAATATTTTGGATATTTCATATCAGCAGATAAAAACAAATCAAAAGGTGCCTTTTTTAAAATTTGTGCCGTTAGTTTACCACTGCTTGATGTTATAAATCTTATTTTTTCATTTGGATATTTTTTATTAAATGCTTTAATTATTTCTGGCATTACATAAGTAAGATTTGATGCAGCCGCTATTACTATTTCCGAAGCAAACACAAAACTTGCAAATAAACACAAAAAAACCGCTCTCATATACCCTCCATAAAGACCTACCTGAGTTGATAAGCCTTTATGAAGGTTTCTTTCCAACTCAGGAGGCTTAATTTTTTCAAATTAAACCCTATCGGCTATAACTCCATAGCTAAACCTTAGGAGATATAGCTCGAAACCTAAAAGAATTTTAACTCAACTTTTATTTAAAGTCAATTGTGCCTAATAAGTGCCTTTAATCTTAAATTTTTCTTAAAAATATAGCTTTATAAAAAGAAAAGATGTATCATAATATTGTTAAAATTGCTAAAGGAGTATCAATGAACAGAAGAGATTTTTTAAAAACCACAGCAGCAGTTGCAGCAGCTAGTGCAGCAGGGCTAAGTATTCCAGAAGATGCAAAAGCAGCTTCAGAAAATACTCAAGCTAATTGGCAATGGGATAAAGCTGTTTGTAGATTTTGTGGTACTGGATGTGGTATTATGATTGCTACAAAAGGTAATAAAGTTGTAGCAGTAAAAGGTGACCCAGAAAATCCAGTTAATAGAGGAATTAACTGTATTAAAGGTTATTTTAACGCAAAAATTATGTATGGTGCAGATAGATTAACTCAACCGCTACTTAGACTAAACGATAAAGGAGAATTTGATAAAAATGCTCCATTTAGACCAGTTAGCTGGAAAAGAGCGTTTGATGAGATGGAGAGACAATTTAAAAAATACTATAACCAATACGGACCAACAGCTGTTGGAATTTTTGGCTCAGGTCAATATACAATTCAAGAAGGGTATGCAGCAGTAAAATTAGTAAAAGCTGGATGGAGAAGTAATAACATAGACCCAAATGCAAGACATTGTATGGCTAGTGCGGTTGTTGGGTTTTATCAAACATTTGGTATTGATGAGCCAAGTGGATGTTATGATGATATAGAGCTTACTGATACAGTTATTACTTGGGGTGCTAATATGGCAGAGATGCATCCAATTCTTTGGTCAAGAGTAAGTGATGCAAAATTAAATAATCCTGATAAATATGTAGTTGTAAACCTTTCAACTTACAAAAATAGATGCTCTAACCTTGCTGATATGGAAATAATTTTTAGACCTAATACTGACCTTGCAATTATGAACTATATCGCAAGAGAAATTATTAAAAGAAATGCTGTAAATTGGGATTTTGTAAAAAAACACACTGTATTTGCAACAGGCTTTGCTGATATCGGATATGGTATGAGAGACCCAAATAACCCTCATGTAACACCAAAAGAAAAAGATACAGTAGAAAAACAAGTTGCAAAAGTTGTTACTGAAGAAGAAGCAATAGCTCTTAGCCCTATTGGCAAATGGAAAGCTGGCGATGAGATGAAAATGACTCATGCAAAAGGTAAAGGTCCATTTAAACACTGGCAAATTAGCTTTGAAGAGTTTAAAAAAGGTGTTGAGCCTTATACACTTGATTATGTAGCAAAAATTGCTAAAGGTGATAAAAACGAATCACTTGAGAGCTTTAAAAGAAAACTTCAAAGATTAGCAGACTTATATTGCGACCCAAATAGAAAAATAGTATCTTTTTGGACAATGGGATTTAACCAACATGTTAGAGGAAGCTGGGTAAATGAGCAAGCGTATATGCTACACTTACTTCTTGGAAAACAAGCTGAGCCTGGTAATGGAGCATTCTCTCTAACAGGTCAACCAAGTGCATGTGGTACTGCAAGAGAAGTTGGTACATTTGCTCACAGACTTCCAGCAGACTTGCTTGTAGCAAATCCAAAACACAGAAAAATTGCTGAAAAACTTTGGAAAGTACCACATGGTACAATTAATCCAAAAGTTGGTAACCATTTTCTTAAAATGATGAGAGAGATTGAAGATGGAAATGTAAAATGGGTATGGGTTCAAGTAAATAACCCATGGCAAAATACTGCAAACGCAAATCACTGGCTAAAAGCTGCAAGAGAGATGGATAACTTTATAGTAGTTAGTGAATGTTATCCAGGAGTTAGTGCAAGAGTTGCAGACTTAATCTTGCCAATTGCAATGATTTATGAAAAATGGGGAGCATATGGAAATGCTGAGAGAAGAACTCAACATTGGAGACAACAAGTAGTAGCTCCAGGAATTGCAATGCCAGATTTGTGGACAATAACAGAATTTGCAAAAAGATTTAAATTAAAAGAAGTATGGAAAGAGTGGAAACTTCCTGATGGAACAGTTTTACCAAATGTATTAGAAGAAGCAAAAGCTATGGGTTATAGCGAAGATGATACACTATTTGATGTATTATTCAATAGAGAAGAATATCGCAAAAATTTCCCATGGCCAGACCCAATAGCTAAAAACCCACAAACTGGAAAACTACATCCAAATACTGAAGCTGAGGGTGATTTTAGAAATGTTGTAGGAACTGATGGTAAAGTATTTAAAGGATATGGATTCTTTATCCAAAAAGCACTTTGGGAAGAGTATAGAAAATTTGGTCTTGGACATGGACATGACTTAGCTGATTTTGATACTTATCATAAAGTTAGAGGTCTAAGATGGCCAGTAGTTAACGGACATGAAACTAAATGGAGATTTAATGTAGATTATGACCCATATGCAAGAAAATATGCAAAACCTGGTGAAAAATTTGCATTTTATGGACCACTTCTAAAAGCAATTCCAAAAGGTGATTTAAAAGGTCCTAAAACTAAGAAAAAATATCCGCTTCCAAACAAAGCAAAAATTTTCTGGAGACCATTTATGGTGCATCCTGAAGACCCTAAATATGATGATAAAGGATACAACTTCTGGCTATGTACAGGAAGGGTACTTGAGCATTGGCACACAGGTACAATGACTATGAGAGTTCCAGAGCTTTATAGAGCAATGCCTGAAGCACTTTGTTATATGAACCCAGAAGATGCAAAAGAGCTTGGTCTTAATAGATTTGATTTGGTTGTAATTGAATCTAGAAGAGGTAAAGTTAAAGCAAGAATTGAAACAAGAGGTAGAAATAAACCTCCAAGAGGGCTTGTAATGGTTCCTTGGTTTGATGAAAAAATACTTATCAATAAATGTACACTTGATGCAACTTGTCCATTAAGTAAAGAGACTGATTACAAAAAAGCAGCAGTTAAAATCTATAAAGCGTAGGAGATAATTTGGATAGAAGAAATTTCTTAGCAAATTTAATTCAACTCTCAGCAGCAGCAACTGCTGCTGGTGCAGTTGTTTCTGGATTTGCCGAAGAAAATAAATATAAGCCACTTACACTTAGACCACCAGGTGCATTGCCAGAAGAAGAGTTTATTAAAACATGTATTAGATGTGGTTTGTGTGTTGAGGCATGCAAAAATAGAGAAAATAAAATGATTATTAATGGAAAAGAAATTGATACTCTTTTCCTTGCAGCACCAGGAGATAAAGCACCAATTGGAACACCTTATTTTATACCAAGGACAGGTCCATGTTTTATGTGTGATGACATACCTTGTCTTTTTGCCTGTCCTACAGGTGCATTAACTCCAGATATGTGCAAAAATGAAAAAGGTGAAGTTTCTATTGATTATGCAAAAATGGGTGTTGCGGTAATTGACCCTAGCAGTTGTATTGCTTATTGGGGGCTTCAGTGTACTGCATGTTATAGAGCATGTCCTGAGATGGATAAGGCTATTACAATTGAATGGAAACAAAATGAAAGAACAGGAAAACATGCATATAGAATTCCCGTTGTTCATGAAGAATATTGCACGGGATGCGGCATGTGTGAAATGGCATGCGTTACTGAAAAACCAGCTATAAAAGTTTTCCCAAGAGAAGTTTGTCTTGGAAAAGCAGGAGATAGATACGTCAAAGGATGGGATATAAAAGACCAACAAAGAGTAAAAAAAGCAAGCACTAAAACAACAACCAAAACCCCTTGGAGCGAAAAAAATCCGCTTCAAAACTTAAATGAGGGAGTAAATTGGGATGAATAAAATATTTAAAAACAAATATCTCATCCTAAGACGCCTTAGTCAATTTACAATTTTATTTTTGTATTTTGCAGCAAATTATTGGGGTTGGAAAATATTAATGGGAAATTTAAGCTTTTCAAAATTATTTGATACTATTCCCTTAACTGACCCTTATGCATTTTTACAAATGCTTTTTGCAGGAGCTGTAATTAGCACGAATTTAATTATAGGCGTGTTAGTTGTAGTTTTATTCTATGGGATAATTGGAGGAAGAGCTTATTGTAGCTGGGTGTGTCCAGTAAACTTAATTACTGATTTAGCAGCATGGGTTAGAAGAAAAACTAATCATGAAAAAGATAACTTAGTAAGTGCAATTAAAATTAAAAAATTTAGATATGCATTTTTAGTTGCTATGCTTATATTCTCAGCCATTATAGGTGCTGCGGCGTATGAATTTATAAATCCTATTGGATTTTTTACAAGAGCAGTAGCATTTAGTATGGGATTTGCATGGGTGTGGCTTTTGGTTATTTTTATTTTTGATGCATTTGTCCTTAAAAACGGATGGTGTGGGCATATCTGCCCAGTAGGTGCTACATATGCCCTAATAGGTGCTAAAAATATAATCCGTGTATATCATGAAAAAGAAAAATGCACTAATTGTGGTAATTGTTTTATTGTTTGTCCAGAAAACCAAGTTTTAGCACCTGTTATTAACAAAAAAAGCGATTTCATATCAGGAATAGAATGTACAAATTGTGGTAGATGTATTGAAGTATGTGAAGATGATGCACTACATTTTTCAATCAGAAATTTTATAAAAGGAGAAAAAAATGAAAAAAATAGCTCTAATTAGTGCAGCAGCTGCATTAATAGTTTTTAGTGGATGTAGTTTAAACAACTCATCTAATAAAGTTTCAAACAAAAAAGTTGAAGTTACAGGAATTAGAAAAGCAAGCCTTGATAAAGGCTCTCAAAACTTACCAGTTGTAACATACAACAATCAAGCGCCAATTCCTGGGAAAGTAAAACCATATAAAAAATCATATGTTACTGCACCTCCTATGATTCCTCATAGTGTAGAGGGAATGTTGCCAATTACAGCAAAAAGAAATATGTGTTTAAATTGTCACTTACCTCAAAATGCGAAAGCTCTTGGTGTAACTCCTATGCCAGAAGACCACTTTATAGATAATTTTGAAGGGGGCAAAAAAGTTAGAAGAGTTGCAGGAAGTAGATATTTTTGTACAACATGTCACGTACCACAAGCAAACTTAAACCCTGTAATTGAAAATAAATTTGAATCACTAAAAGCAAATGCAGGATTTTAATGATAGATAAGAAAAAAAGAAACCTTTTTAGGAGAGCTTCTTCTCCTTTTAAATCTTTTATTTATCCTCCGTATTTTGAAAAAAAAGAAAATTTTTTAGAATGCATTGAATGTGAGAGTAAAGATTGTGTAAATGCATGTCCTGAAAATATTATAGAAATTGAAAATAATATTCCTGTAATTAAATTTGGGATAAACGGATGTACATTTTGTGATGAATGTGCAACCGCTTGTCCTAATGGAGTGCTGGATATAAAGCATAAGAAAAATAAACTAAATGCTGAATTTATTATAAATCCTAAAAATTGTCTTGCATGGAATCAAACAATGTGTTTTTCTTGCCAAGATATCTGTGAAGAAAATGCTATAATATATAAAGGAATGTTCAATCCTGTAATTGATTTAGATAAATGCAGTGCATGCGGATTTTGTATAAGTGTATGCCCTACATATGCAATTGATATAAAAATAATCTAAAGGCTAAAAAATGAAAAAAATATTTCTTTTTTTTATAAGTGCAATTTTTGTATTTGCGATTACTGATATAAAACCTTACAAACTTTATAAATATGATTACTACATATCAAAAATTGCCTTTAATAAAAAGTTACTTGCAATAGGGCTTGAAAATGGCACTATTTTGATAAATGAATTTAGTACAAATAAAAATATAGATAAAATAACTCTTCCAAAAATTCATGATTTTATGGGAGAGCTGATTCCTATGCCAATTTATTCAATTGATATCTCTCCTGATGGAAAAAATATTTTTATTTTAACTGAAGGCGAAGATGCAAAAAGAGAAATGTTTATTTATAATCTAAAAAACAAAAAGCTAACTAATGTGTATGAAACAAAAGAGACTTTAATGAAAGCTAACTATATCAATAACACACAAATCTTTATAGCATTACTTAGTGATGAGGTAGAGCTTTTTGATTTAAATACAAAAAAAATTATTTACAAAAATCAAGTAGGAAACTATGTATTTTCTACATATGCTCTAAATGAAAAAAAATCACTTGCCGCAATTGGTGATGAGAGTGGAAGCATAAAAATTGTAGATGTTAAAAGTGGTAAAAGAATAAAAAAAATTCAAGGCTTTAACAAAGATAAAACAATTTCACTAGATTTTGTGAAAAATTATGTAATAAATGGAAGTAGCGATAAAAGAGTAGGAGTTTATGATATAAAAACTAAAAATGCAATTGTTACTCTAAAAGCAAAATTTTTACCATACGCTAGTGCAATTAGCCCTGATGTAAAACAATTTGCTATTCAATATGATGAAAAATATAATATTAAAGTTTTTGATATGAATAAAAAGCCTCTATTTTTATTAAAAGGTCACAAAATGCCACTTAGCGATATGAAATATTTAAATAAAAATACAATAATAAGCTACTCACCAAGTGAAATAATAATATGGAAGGAGAAATAATGAATATTTCAAGCATAATTGTTAGAACAAGACCTGAAAATTATGACGCAGTATGGATGAACTTACAAGAGAGTGAGCTATGTGAAGTGCATTTTGGAGATAAACAAAAAGGTGTCATTATAGTTACAATTGAAGGAGAGTGTGTAGAAGAAGAAATTGAAAAATTAAGACAAATAGAAGAGATGCCATTTATTATAAGTGCAGATATGCATATGAGTTATTGTGAAGAAGAGCTTGATAAAATGATGGAAGATATTGATGCAAATAAAACAGTTGAAGAGATAAATAAAGATAAAAAAGCTGAAGAAATTACTTATTTTGGCTCTCTTAAAGGAAAATATTAAAAATTTTTTAAAAATTATACTTTTGGCACTTTTGAGACACGTTTATTTTATAAAATTTTAAAGAGATAGTCTCAAAAGGAGTGAAAAATGAAAAAAGCACTAACAGCAGGTCTAAGCGTAGCAGCAATCACATCTGTAGCATTTGCAGCTAACAGCTTAGATTCTAACCCAAATTACAAAAAACTTAAAAACTTTCACCCAAAAGGTGTAAGTAACGACCAATGTTTAATGTGTCACAAAACTACTGACCCTGGAATTGTAGCTGATTGGCAACATTCTAAACACGCAAAAGCAGGTGTAGGCTGTGTTGAATGTCACGTAGTACCAAAAGACTATCCAACTGCATTCAAAAATCACCCAATGCAAGGTGCTAACTGGACTGTTCAAATTGCTGTTTCATCTGTAACTTGTGCAAAATGTCACGCAAAAGAAGTAACTGAATATCTAAACTCTGGACACGCAAGAGGTGCAGCTCAATGGCTTGCAGTAAATGGAACTAAACATGGATATTTAATGACTAAACTTTCATATTATTATGAAAGTTTAAAAGGTAGAAATCCAACTCTAAATGGCGTACCTGGCGATAAAATGGCAAAAGGTATTAGAAGAGATGGTGAAGTATTTTATGCAAATGAAAAAAATCCAAAAATTGCTGATTTAAACGTAGCAAACATTTGTATCCAATGTCACGGAACAACTATAAAACTTGATAAAAATGGTGTTCCAGACCCAAGAACTTGGCCAAATGATGGTATTGCTTCATTATATCCAGATGGAGGAGTTGGAAACTGTCTAAGCTGTCACAGCAGACATAAATTCAGCGCAGCTGAAGCTAGACATCCAGCAAGCTGTGGTAACTGTCACTTAGGACCAGACCATCCAATGAAAGAAGTTTTTGAATCAAGTGTACATGGACACATCTTTGATACAAATGAAGAAGATTATAAATTCGATACAGGTGAGCAAATCCCTGGTAAAACTCTAAGAGCTGCTACATGTTTTACATGTCATATGGCAGCAATTAATGGTCTTAAATCAACTCACAACGTATCACTTAGACTTAAATGGAATCTTTGGGCACCAGATAGCTTCTTAAGAACAGGTGGATATGAAACAGCTGGTTGGGCATTCTGGAAAGGTGGAGGAAAAGTTATTGGTGGCAAAACTGTAATTAGAGGTAATCCAAAAGCTGGTAATCCTGCAGGTCCAGAAGCAGCTAGAGCTGATATGAAAAAAGTTTGTATGACTTGTCACCAAGCTACATTTACAAACAATTATTTCCAAAGAGTAGATGCAGCTGTAAAAGTTTACAATGAATACAAAGCATTTGCTAATAAAATGATGAAAGATTTAAAATCAAAAGGTTTAATTAAATCTGATGTATGGAGTGACCCATTCTTCAAACTATACTATTACCTATGGCATCATGAAGGAAGAAGATTTAGACATGGTGCAGCTATGGGAAGCCCAGATTATGCACATTGGCATGGAGTATTCCAAGTAATGCAAGATATTAGAGAAATGAAAGATATCTATGATTACAGAATGAAAATGTACAAAAAATATAAAGACGCTAAAAAAGTTCTTGAAAATGAGCCTCCAATGCCAGTTGTTACTCACGAATAAGCCCTCTTTTTTGGGCTTTTATTTTTATCAAAAATAGTCTTTGACACTAAATTTAAAAAATTAAAAAGCCAAAAAGGCTAAAGTAGGTTTTATTTTTTTCCGTATTTTTTAGCTGCTTCTTCGATTTCTTTATCACTCATTCCTTTAGCAATATTAACCATCATAGGATTGCCTTTTCCAGCTTTAAATTCTTTCATTTTTTTAACAATTTCTGCTGGAGTCATGTTGTCAAGTTTTTTTGCCATTCCACCATTATGGCACATAGCACAATCTTGATATGCAAATCCTAATGCCGCTAATGATAAAAACGCTAATAGTTTTTTCATTACTACTCCTTTTATTCAAATGTAATTCAAATTATATCAAATTAAGTTCTAAATTTCATAGGAAGAGGAGCAAATTTCATTTTACATTTATTTTTAATGATTTTTCCATTTTTATCTATTATGATTTCATAATAACTATCAGCTCCCATATCATCAGTGGAATACAGCTCTAAAATAATTTTTTCATTATCTATTTTATATTTATCAAAACTCTCTTCACTTCCTAAATCAAAAAATCTAATCCAACCTTTATTTAAATTAGCTATAAACGCATCTTGAGTAGTATTTTTTATTGTACCTATTACAAATAAGTCATCTCCTACTTTAAATACAAAATTGCCATTAATAGAATTTTTAAGTTGCATTTTCTTAATTAGTTTTCCATTTTTATAAATTTCTATATAGCTTTTACCATCTCTAAATACATCAATTAATACGTAATAATCTTTATTTTTTACATACAAATCTTTAATAAGAGCATATTTTCTTGGAATTTTCACTCTTTTAATAACCCTTCCATTCTCATCTAAAACTAAAATTTCTGGAAAATAATTTGAATCTAACCCTGCTACATAAATTTTATCATTATCAACTGCAATTTTTTTAGTATCTAAATTAGTAGAAATAGTTTTGACTTGATTAAAATTTTTATCCAAAAAAACAATTTTAGCTCCATTTGCGCTTGGAGATGAAAAAATATAAAAATTTTTAAATTTAATTAAATCATCACTTGTTATATGATATTTCTTTATTAAAGTTTTATCAATATTAACTTTTTCAATTTTCTTATCTATTTGAGACGTAGCACACCCTGCTAAAAAAATTATTGCTGCTAAATTTATTATCTTTTTCATATCTTACCTTCCATATATTTTTAAAATATTTTTAATATCTTCTTTTGTTAAGCTTCTAGCAATATAAGACATGGTGCTATTTTCTTTTTTTAGCTCATTTAATCTTTTTTGAATATAACTTTTTTTAAGAGAATTTAAATCTACTTCTTTTCTTCCATTATGACAACTCATACAAAAAGTATAATTTTTTGCAAAAATTAAAATAGGTAAAATTAATAATATCTTTTTCATTTTAACCCTTTATAAAGCATATAAACACCAACTAATATAAGCAAAATCCCACTAATTTTTTCAATTATTCCCATATATTTTTTTAATTTTTCTATAATTTTTAAACTCATTAAAGTAAAAATTGCCATCAAAATAAAAGGCAAAGCAAGACCTATAGTGTATAAAATCATCATTATTATACTTTTAGTAGGCTCAGTGGCTGCCATCCCTACAATAGTACCAAAAATTGGACCAATACAAGGCGTCCAACCAAGAGCAAAAGAGACACCTAGTAAAAAACTTCCTACATTTTGTAAATTAAGTCTTTTTTCGTATTGTAAAAATTTAATTCTTATAAACCCTCCTAAATGCAAACCAAAAATAATAATAATTAATGCTGCTACGATATTAAAAATTTTATTATGTAAAAAATTTCCTATCAAATTTGCCATTGCAGCACCAAGTAAAATAAATACAACAGAAAAACCTAAAATAAACATTACAGAATTTATAAAAATTTTTATTTTTTCTTTTTTATCTAATTTCCTTTGTTGAAGCTCTGAAGCGCTAATACCTGTAATATAAAAAAAGTAAATTGGCACTAAAGGCAAAACACAAGGTGAGAGAAATGATAAAACTCCTGCTATAAAACTTACAATAAAAGGCATTGAATCAAAATAGTTAAAAAGCGAATATACCAAATTATCAAGCATTTTTATCCTTTAATTTTTTAGCTAATTCATATGAATTTTTAATACAATCATTAAAACTAACTCCTCTATAAGCATTACCTGTAAGTATTATACCTACTTTTTGCGCTTCTTGAAAAATATTTTCAACTAACTCATTATGTCCTAGAGAATAATTTGGAATTGCTTTTTTATGAAGTTTTATCCAACTAAACTTTGGATTTTTAGCTCCAGTTATTTTTTCTACATCTTTTTTTGCAATTTCAATTATTTTATCTTCATCTAAATCCCTAATTTCAGGATATCTTGCACCTCCTAGCATTACACGAATAGCGTTTCTATTTGGAAAAATATACTTATCCATCAAAATTCCAAGAGATTTTTCTTTTATTGTAAGTATTCCAAATCCAACTGGCTTTATTGTATCATAATCAAATCCAACAATTGCTACAGGGTTATATTCTATTTTTGAAAGTAGATTTGAGAGTTTATTATATTTTTTTAAAATATTAGCAGCTTCATAAGTAGGAGTTGCTATCACAACTTTATCAAAATCTTTCAATTCATCAATATCTTTAATTTCCTTTTTTACAAAATTTGCTTTTATATTTTGCTTTAGTTTTTCTATAAATTCACTCATTCCCCATTCAAATGAATGAAGCTCACCACTTGGCTGACCTCCTCTTTTTAGTTTTATCATCCCTTTAAATAAACTTCCATATTCACACTCTATCTTTTTAAGCTTTGGAAATGCCGCATTCATTGAAGTTTTTTTTGGAGTTGAAGCATAAATCCCAGCAAGCATTGGTATCATCATCTTCTTAGTAAATTCTCTTCCAAATCTTCTGTTTGCAAATTCTTCTACACTCTCTTCATCACACTTTGGCTTTACAAAAAATTCTTTTAAAATCCTGAGTTTTCCTCTAAAACTCATTATATCACTTTTTAAAAAATCAAGCGGCTTTGTTGGAATTTGGATAAGTTTATTATCATAAATAAATCTTTTTTTTGCATTTTCATTTGCTTTAATTGGTTTAATTCCTATTTTCTCGCATAATTCAAGAGTTTTTGGAGAATTACTTAAAAAACCATTCACTCCTTCTTCTAAAAGATAATTATTTACTTTTTGAGTATAAGCCTTACCTCCCCATTTCTCTTTTTCAAAGATAGTAATATCAAAATCATTTTGCAAATAATATGCAAGACTTAGCCCACTAATTCCACCACCTACTATTGCTAATTTTTGCATGATTTTCTCCTATAAATTAATACCATTACTCCTAAAATTATCATAAATGAGCTTAAAATCTGCCCCATTGTAAAATGAGCTATAATAAATCCAAGCTGAGAGTCTGGCTCGCGCCAAAATTCGCACAAAAATCTAAAAACTCCATATGAGATAAGATAAACTGCTATTAATTCCCCTTGGCATTTGTAAAACTTCTTATAATAAAAATAAATTACTAAAAAACTTAAAATTCCTTCAAAAAACGCTTCATATATACCAATTGGATGCCTTAAAGCCCCATTAATATATACTCCCCAAGGCATTTCAGTAACTCTTCCAACAATTCTTCCATTTAAAAAATTACCAATTCTCCCAAACACATATGCAAGTGGCACAGCTAAAGCTACTACATCTAAAATTTTCCAAAAATTAACTTTTTTTATATAACAAAAAAGAAGCGTTGCAATCAAAAATCCTATAACTGCCCCATGATAACTCATCCCAGCAATTCCCACAAACTTACCATTTACAAATGGATTAAATGCCTCCCAAGGATGAAGTAGATAATATTTTTGCATTCCTGGCATATAAAAAAGCACATACCCAAACCTAGCACCAAGTATTATTCCAATTTCTGCCCAAATAAAATATTCATCAATTATCTTTTTACTAAATCCAAATTTTTCACCAAACTTAATAGCCAAAAAATACCCAGTAATTAAAGCTAAAATATACATAATTGCATACCAATGAATCTTAAATCCAAACAAAGAAAAAGCAATAGGATTAATGTGAGAATAAATATGCTGCCAAAACTCTATCAACTATTATCCTTAATTACTTCTGCTATTAATTCAAGCGGGTGTTTAAATAATTTATTATCTCCAACTTTATCAAGATGCTCAGTTATTTGCATTCTACAAGCACTGCACTCTGCACTTACAATCTCAGCATCAACTTTTTTAATCATTTCGGCTTTAATAAGTCCTTCTTTTCGTGCTAAATCAAATTTTTCACTCTGCATTGTAATACCACCAAATCCACAACAAACATTTGAATCTTCCATTTCATTAATTATATAGTTTTTAGAAATTAAATTTCTTGGCTCAGCTCTTATATTAAACACTTTTCCAAAATGGCAAGCATCATGATATGTAACTTTTTTATCTGATTTTTTAATCTCTTCAAGTCTTTTTTCAAGGTCTGTATATTTATAAAGCCACTCAGTTGTTCCAAAAATTTTTGATTTTATTTTTTTATGTCTATCAAGCCACTCTGGCATATAATGTTTTATATACTCTTCATAATCTTTTTTTAGCATTGCTGTACATGTAGCTTCTGGTACCAAAATAGCATCTACTTCATCTATAAAACTCTCAAAATACTCTATATTTCTTTTTATAAGCTCTTCTGTAGTTTTAAAATCCCCAGTAAAATAAGCAGGAGCCCCACAGCAAGCCTGTTTTTTTGGAATAAAAATATCAATATTTAAAAATTTTAAAATCTCTACTAAACTATCTCCAACTTCTACATAATTATAATTTGCAAGACATCCTATAAAAATAGCAACTCTTTTTTGAGCATTTTTAGCTGGAATTCTCTCAGGATATTTTTTTAAAAAGCTTTTTTTTCTAAAAGCTGGCAGAAGTCTTCCTTTTTTTAGCATTGGAAGATTAAATCTGCTTCTAATTGATTTTTTTTCTTCTTCTATTTTAAATCCACAAGTTTGAAAATAAAACCCAAGTTTACTTACTAAATCATATGCCCATCTATGTTTTAGCATAAAGAAAAATGCTCTCTTCCACCAAGCAATTCCAAATTTTTCTGCTACTTTTGCTCTTGCATTTTCTATCATAAAATCAGTCGGAAGCGAATTTGGACAAACTTCAACACATTGATTACATAAAAAACATGATTCAACTGTATCTTTTAAGTTTTTATCAATCTCAATCTCTCCTTCATCTACACCTTTTAAAATATCCAAAAATCCTCTAGGAGATGTAGCTTCATCAGGATTTACTCTATGAATTGTGCATCCTGGAATACATTTTCCACATTTAATACACATGTCGCTAACTTCACTAAATTTAAACACTGCTAGCCTTTTTTAAGTGCAATTTATCAAAATAACTATAAAAAGTAAAGTTACTTTTTCTTAAGAGTATTAAGTCTATCAGCCTTGCTTCCAATAGATGTTATTTGAATCCCAAAGTTTCCATCTACAATAACAACCTCACCCTCACCTATCTTTTTATCATCAATTAAAATATCAAGTGGCTCACTTGCAAGCTGGTCAAGCTCAACAACACTTCCTATATCCATTGATATAACATCTTTTAAAAGCATAATCTTACTTCCAATTCTAACTCTTAGCTGAAGTTTAATATCCATAAGCATTTCAAGATTTTTAATATCTTCATTTACTACACTGCTAGAAGAGTGCTCTTTAATTTCTTGATTAAATAAAGATAAAAATACATCATCAAAAAGAATAGAGCAAACTCCTGATATATCTTTTATTTTACAATTAAAATTTACTATGTAAGAATACAAAGAAAAATCATCTCTAGTAGTTACAAATTTAGCATTAATAATTTCAAATTTAAGATTTTCCATATCTGATTGAGCTTCAAGAGTGGTGGATAATGCTCCTAAAATATTTGAAACTATCTCTTTTATAGCATCTAAATCATCTTCATCCACTTCTTCTTTAGCTACTCCATCTCCTCCTAGCATTAAATCACAAATAGCTGTAGATAATGCAGGAGGCAATAAAAAGCACATTCTTCCTTTAGGAGTTACTTTAACTTCTATTTTTACAAAAGGAGGTGTTGGCTCGCCTATATCTTTTGATTGAGATAGCAAAGTAATCTCAGGAGATAATCCAACTAATCCTTCAATTGTCGATTTTATTTCTTCTTGAAGTAATTTTATAAAATCATTCACCCTCTTCTCCTGTTATTTGCTCTAATTTTTGTTTACGTTTAAGCTCTAAATACTCTAAAATCTCTTTAACTTCATCATGCTCTGTTTTTAATTTTTCTTTTATTTTAATGCATTTTCTATATCGTTTTACTCCAAAATCTGCTATAAACTTCTCTCTTCCATCAACTTTTACAAGTGCAGTATCATCAGCTGCTCTATCAAGTTTTATAATATCCCCTACTTCAAGCTCTAATACTTCTTTCATATTAAGTTTTGCATATCCTAAAACTGCTTCAAGCTCTATTTTTGCGCCTCTAAGAAGAGCTCTTAATTCTTTATTTCTAGATTTTCTAGAACTAGAAGTTTCACTAAGCATTAAATCTCTGCTTGCAAGCTTTGGAAGAAGAGATTCAATTGAAATTACTGGATAACATATATTCATCATACCACTTGTTTGACCAATAATAATCTCCATAACTACCATTATTACAATCTCATTTTGAGCTACTATTTGAACTACATTTGGGCTAGATTCTTTTGCCTCAATAATAGGGTAAATCTCCATTATAGGAGACCAAACTTCTTTCATATTTTGAGTAATAACTCTTAATATCTGGTCTAATAGATTTAATTCAATATCTGTAAACTCTCTATTTGCATCAAAAGGCATTCCAGGACCTCCAAGTAACCTATCAATCATTGGAAACACAATACTTGGATTTAATTCAATTACACCTTTTCCATCAAGCGGTTTTAGAGAAAAAACATTAAAAGAAGTAGGAGAAGGCAAACTCATTAAAAATTCTCCATAAGTCATCTGGTCTACTGAGTGGAGTTGAATTTCAACTATACTTCTCATAAGTGAAGAGATATCACTTGCAAGATTTCTTGCCATTTTATCATGTATTGCTCTAATACTTCTTAATTGCTCTTTACTTACTCTATTTGGGCGTTTAAAATCATATAAAGTAATTTGACGCTGCTCTAATATATCAGGAGTTTTTTCAAGCTCTTCTGGAGCAATATCTTCATCTTCAACAACTTCAAGTAATGCGTCAATCTCTTCTTGTGACAAAATCTCAGCCATTTAAACTTTCCCTTATCTTTTTTATAACTTTTTTATGAATTTGAGACACTCTACTTTCACTTACTTCTAAAATTTCAGCTATTTCTTTTAATGAAAGCTCTTCAAAATAGTAAAGCTGAATAACTAATTGCTCTTTTTCAGGTAATGTTTTTAACACTTTTTTAATTGAATCAATTAATTCTTCTTCTTCAACTTTTTTTTCTATATTTTCAAAATAATTCAATTGCTCTTCTATTGGCATTATAGAATAAACTTCACTTGCCGCTCTTGCGCTTTTAATTTTATCTTCATCTATACCTAATACCTCACTTAGATACTTATCACTTGGCTCATGATTATACTTGCATACATAATCTTGTATTATTTTATCAACTTGTTTTACAATTTTTCTATCATTTCTGCTTAAAATATCAAGTTTCCTTAAAAAATCAAGCATTGCCCCATAAATTCTTTTTTGAGCATATCCCCAAAAATTATCATTAATTTTTGGGTCGTATCTGTGAGAGAGTTTAACAAGCTCTTCATATCCAATTGATACTAAATCATTAAAATCTACACTATCTGGAATTCTCTCTTTTAATTTTGCTGCCATCGCTTTTACTGCTGGCATGTAATCACTTGCTAATTGTTTTTTATATTCTGATAATTCTTTTATATAAGGATTACTCATTTTTTCCTTTTCCTTATAAAATCTAATTCTTCTTCTTCAACTTTTTTTATAAATTCATAATTTTCTATTATAAAATCTTCACTTTTTTCCAAATTCTTAATTTGAGCATCTAAAATCTCATCAATCTCTTTTTTATTAAAAAAAACTATTTGTTTAATATCTAAAAATTTTATAAATAAAGAAACACCACCTAATGCAATAACATAAAAAATAGCGGTTATAAAAATTGTAGCAAATAAAAACTCAAAAAAATCAAATCCTTTAATAATTGAAAAAATAATTCCTATAAAAAATCCACTAACAGTTGCAAAATAGATAAAATTTTCTCCTCTCATTTAAAATCCTGAAAATATTTTTTTGAAAAAATCTTTTATACCACTTTTATTCTCAAACACTTTTCTCTCTGATATTTTAGCGATTTTTTTTGCAATATTAAACATTTGCTCACTAACATTAGCACTTGGAAACTCTTTTACAAATATTTCTCTTTTAATAGAAGAATTTGTGATAATTTTGCTTTTTTGTATAAATCCTAACATTTGAAGTCTAAAATCACTTTTTAAATTACTTTTTGCGACATCAAAAATAGTCTTAAAAACATTTCTTGCTTCTTTTTCACTGCTTACTTCATTTAGTATCATATAAATTATATCTTTTTTCTCACTCAATACCTTTATCATTGCATAAGCATCTGTAATTGCCGCAGGCTCAGGAACTGTTACTACTATTACATCATCAGCTGCTTCTAAAAAAACTTGAACTCTTTTATCAATTCCAGCACTTGTATCTATAATAAAAAAATCATAATCTTTTAAAAAATCAAGCTGAGTAAAAAAATTGCTTAAATTTTTCTCATCTGCATATTTAATAATATCTTCCCCACTCTCACCAGGAATTAAAGTAAATCCTTTTTCTATATCTACTGCTACATCTTTTAATTCACACTCACCCTTTAAAACATTAAAAATATTTTTTTTAGCATTTACTCTAAGCAACACATCAAGATTAGCAAGCCCTATATCTGCATCAAATAAAGCTACTTTAAATCCAAGAGAATGAAGGGCATACCCTAAATTTGCACTAATTGTAGATTTTCCAACTCCACCTTTGCCACTTGTTATAGCAATAACTCTTGTTGGAAGCTCTTTTTTACTTTCAGTTTGAACTAAATTTTTCAATTTATCAGCTTGAGTTTTCAACTAAGCTCCTTTTCTAAAATACCCTTTAAAATATAATCAGCATTAGCTTCAATCAAATCATCAGGAACCTCTTGACCAATTGAGAGATAGCTAACTGGCTTTTTTGTATCAATTAATAAAGAGAGCAAATTCCCATAACTTTTAGTTTCATCAAGCTTTGTAAAAATAAAAGTATCTATTGGCAAAATTGAAAAATTATTATAAATATCGACTAAATCTTCATACTTAGTAATTGCTGAGAGAACTAAATTTACATTAATTTCTGCAAATGAATTAACTTTTAAAAAACTAGAGAGTTTTTCTATTTTTTCTTTATCATGCTGAGAGCTTCCAACTGTATCAATTAAAATATAATCATTATGCCTAAGAGCATTAAGCGCCTCTTCAAAATCACTAGGGTCTACTACCGTTTCAATTGGAAGTCTCATCATTTTAGCATATGTCATCAACTGCTCAACCGCTCCAATTCTATAAGTATCAAGAGTAATTATCCCAACTTTATGGCGAGAATTAAGTTGATACGCATATCTTGCAGCAAGTTTAGCAATAGTTGTAGTTTTTCCAACTCCTGTAGGACCTACAAACATCATTATTTTTTTATGCGGAGGTTTTACTTCTCTTTCAATTCTTATTGGAATCATTTTTTTTAGTAATGTATAAAAATATCTTTTTATAGCTTCTCTATTTTTCCTCATTTTAAGAGGCATATATTTAATGGTAAGTTTCATGATTTCATCTAAATGTTTTGGAGCAATTCCACTAGCTTTTGTTAAAGCATAAATTTCGCTAAATTCCGGAGGCAATTCAAGCTCATTTTTATTTGCTACATCCCATACGGCAGCTTGTAAAAATTTAAGTGTATCTGAAATCTTTTTAATTTCTTCTTTTAAACTCACAATCTCTTGATTTACAACAGGTGGTTTTTCATCTGAGAGATTATTTATCTCTTTGATATTATTTATCTCTTTTGCCGCATTTGATATTTTTAATAAAACATCTTCTTTATTATCTTCGATTGCTACTACAATTTCATAAAGACCTGGAGAGTTTAGAGTTTTTCTTTTTATCTCTTTGCTAGAGATTATAACAACATCATCTCCAAGCTCTGATTTTATTTTATTTAAAGTTTGTGTATAACTCTCTCCCCTATAAGTTTTTAGCTTCAATTTTATCCTTTAGAGCTAATGGTACCAAAACCGAATCTCTTTGTTTAAAAAAAGGATGAGGTATTATTAGTTTTGGTTTGTTAATTTTAAGATTATCATAAATAATTATATCTAAATCTAACGTCCTTGGTGCATTTTTAAAACTTCTTTTTCTTCCAAATTTTTTTTCTGTATACATTAAAAAATTCAAAAGCTCAAAAGGTGAAAAATCAGTATAAATTACCATTATAGTATTATAAAAATCTGGCTGATTTAAATACCCAAAAGGAGGATTTTTATAAATTATAGAAGTTTGAACAACATCTATTTTTGGATGGGATGAAAAAAATAAAAAAAGCTTTTTAAATCTTCTTATACAATTTCCTATATTGCATCCAACTCCAATTAAAGCTTTATATGGTTTATTTGATTTTTTTATTTTAGCTGGAAAAAAAGTAGTTTTTATTATTTTCATCTATTTTGGCATTCCTCTACTTGTTATATATCCATAAATTCTTCTCATAATTCTTTTTATAATAGGAGCAAAATCTTTTTTCTTTATTGCTCTTTTTATCGCATTAAAATCCCCTAAATATTTTGCCACTTTATAAAGAATTGAGCGGATTTTGCTTATACTCATAATATTTCTACCTCTCCATCATGATTTATTGCTACCATATCCTCAATTCTTATACCAAATTCTCCTGGAATATAAATTCCAGGCTCAATAGTAAATACCATGCCTTCTTTTAAAATAGTTTCATTTTTTGAATTAATAAAAGGAAATTCATGTATATCAAGCCCTACTCCATGTCCTAAAGAATGAGCAAAATACTTACCATATCCAGCTTTTGTAATAATATCTCTAGCAATTTTATCAAGCTCTTTTGCTTTTATCCCTGGCTTAATAGCTTTTATAGCTTCTTCTTGCGCTTTTAACACAACATCATATACTTTTTGTATATGTTTAGGGAATTTTTGTTTTTTATCCATAGAAATATTATCGCCTACATAAATAGTTCTTGTTCTATCAGAGCAATATCTTTTATATTTAATACCAGCATCAAGTAAAAGTAAATCACCTTTTTTAAGAATTTTTTCACTAACCTCAGCATGAGGTTTTGCAGCATTTTCATTAATAGCTACAATTGGCTCAAAACTTAATTGACGTCTTCCTCTATTAGTTAGCTTTTCTTTAAATCTATAGCTTAGCTCAAACTCATCAATATCAGTTTCAATAACATTTTTAAATTCTTCAAAAGCTTCTGCTCCAAGTTTTACAGCTTCTTTAATAATTTCAAGCTCATTTGGTGTTTTAATCATTCTTTTTTTAAATGAAAAGTTTTCTTCATTTTGCAAATTTGCTACTTTAGATAACTCTATATAATTATTATAACTCCAATTATTTGGGTCAATTTTTAATCTTTTTATCTTATGCCTTAAAATAAGCTCTTTTGCTTTTTTAACTAAATCTCTAGCTTCAATAACTTTAGCTTTAGCTTTTTCTTTTGCATCAAGAGTATATCTTCCATCAGTAATTACATACTTTTCACCATCAAGTGAGAGAAAAAGAGCATTATCACTGCTCCATCCGCATTCATAATAAATCTCATTTTCTTTATTTAAAATGTAATTCATTATTTATTTTGTCCTTGTTTTAATTCATTTAAAATTTGTATCATTGCAATAAGTGCTAAATGATAACTAAATGGACCAAATCCTGTAATAGTTCCTGCAACTACTGGTGAGATTAGTGATTTTTGTCTAAATTCTTCTCTTGCAGCAGTATTACTAATATGCACTTCAATTGTAGGTAATCTAACAGCTGCAATAGCATCTCTAATTGAGATTGAAGTATGAGTTAAAGCTGCAGGATTTATAATAATACCATTTGTTCCATCAGTTAAACTCTCTTGAATAGCATCTACAATATCCCCTTCATGATTTGATTGAAAAAATTCAATATCAAATCCATTTTGTTTAGCAAAAGTTTCCATATTTTTGTTAATATCTTCAAGCTTTAATGGTCCATAAATATTTGGCTCTCTAATTCCTAGCAGATTTAAATTAGGTCCATGAATTACTTTTATTTTCATTTTTATCCTTTTTTTATTGTTATTTTACTAAAATTTTGGCATAAATACTTAAAAAAAGGATTAGTTTTGATAAAGCTAAAAGCTGATTATGTAATAACTATGAATGAAAAAAATGAAGTTTTAAAAAATGCAGAAGTTTTATTTGATAAAAAAATAATTGATGTGGGATATAATCTAAAAGGAGAAGAGATATACCTTGGTAAAAACTCTGTATTAATGCCAGCACTTATAAATGCTCACACTCATCTTGAATTTAGCAAAAATAAAACTCTTCTTGATTATGGAGATTTTATAACCTGGCTTGAGTGTGTAATTGATAAAAGAGAAGAATTATTTATCTCCTGCAAAGGAGAATGCTATAAAAATGCAATAGAAGAGATGAAAAAAAGTGGAGTTTGTGCATTTGGAGAAATAAGCTCAAGTGGAAATGATTTAAAATATTTAAAACACTCTCCTTTAAAAGTTGTATACTTTAACGAGATAATAGGAGCAAATCCTGCAATTGTAGATGTAATGTATCAAGACTTTTTAAATAGATTTAATGAATCTAAAAAATTAGAAAATGAAAAATTTAAAGTAGGTGTTTCTATTCACTCACCTTACTCAGTACATCCTATTTTAATGGATAAAGTAATATCTCTTGCAAAAGAAGAAAACTTACCAATTCAAGCACACTTTATGGAAAGCAAAGCTGAAAGACTCTGGCTTGATAAAGGTGAGGGTGAATTTAAAATATTTTTTGAAAAACACTTTAAAAATGCTAAACCTTTAATTAAGCCTATTGAATTTTTAGAAAAATTTAAAGATACAAATACTACTTTTGTACACTGCGTGCATGCAAATGATAAAGAATTACAAAAAATTAACGAAATAAAAGCTTTTATAGCTCATTGCCCAGTCTCAAACAGACTTTTAAATGTAGGAAAACTAGATTTAGAAAAAGTTAAAAACAATCACATAGACTACTCAGTAGCAACTGATGGACTTAGTAGCAATTACTCTTTAAATCTTTTTAAAGAAATAAGAGCAGCCCTACTTATGCATACAGAGCTTCATCCAAAATATTTAGCAAAAGATTTGCTAAAAGCCGTAACAAAAATTGCTGCAAAAGAGCTTAATTTGAATAATGGAAGCTTAGAAAAAGGAAAAGATGCAGATTTAATATCTTTTAAACTCCCATCAGAAGTAAAAGATATTGAATATCTGCCTTTACATATCATTCTTCATACTAATGAGGTAGAAAAACTTTATATAAACGGAGAAGAGATTTAGTTTTTATTTGTAATATCTATAATCTCTACTCTTCTATTAAGTGCCCTATTAGTAGATGTAGTATTTGGCACTAAAGGATATTTCTCTCCATATCCTTTAACAACTATTCTTTTTGGATTTACTTTATACTCATTTACTAAAATATCTCTTACCGCTTGCGCTCTTTTTAGCGATAATTTTAAATTATAATCTTGTGGACCTATATTGTCTGTATAACCATCGATTTCTATTTTAAGATTTGGATTAGCTTTTAGTGTTGTTGCTATCTTTTTAATTTCTGGATAATAAATTTTTTTTACTTTTGCACTATTAAAATCAAAATGAAATCTCAAAGTTGTAATTATCGGACATCCATAATGATTTACAATTACACCTTTTGGCGTATTTGGACATTTATCTAATTCATCGATTATACCATCGTTGTCTGAATCTTTAATTTTTTCTTTAACATATACTTTTTTGATTATAACTTTTGGTTTTTGAGTTTCGTTTTTATCTCTCCAACCTATTACTTTTTTATTTCCCGCAAGCTCTACTACACTAGTAGCCATCGGTTTTTCAGCACATCCTAAAAACAATAATACCCCAGTTGTAATAATAAAAATTTTTTTCATTTTCTCTCCTAAATTAATATTTCTCTTTGACCTTTTGCGTTTGGCGGTGATAGAATTCCTTTTCTCTCCATTTGCTCGATTATATTAGCAGCTCTATTATACCCAATTTGAAGCCTTCTTTGAAGATAACTTATACTTGTTCTTTTTTCGGTGAGTATTATTTTTTTCGCTTCTTCAAATAATTCATCCACATCTTCTATATCTTCTTCAACACCACTTTCATTTTCTATTGTATTAATAATAGAATTATCATACTCAACTTCTCTTTGAGATTTTAAAAATTCTACTACTTTTTCTATCTCTTCTTCGGTAGTAAAAGGAGCATGAAGTCTTAAAAGCCCTGTAATACCAGGAGGTGTAAAAAGCATATCTCCTCTACCTAGCAAACTCTCAGCTCCAAATTGGTCTAAAATTACTTTTGAATCAATTTTTTGCCCTACTTTAAAACTTATTCTACTTGGTAAATTAGCCTTAATTAAACCAGTTACTACATCCACGCTAGGACGCTGAGTTGCTACTATTAAATGAATTCCGCTAGCCCTTGCCATTTGAGCAAGTCTTGCAATAGAATACTCTACATCTTTACCACTAGTCATCATCAAATCAGCTAGCTCATCAATAATAATTACAATATAAGGCAGTTTTTCTTTGGCTTTTTTATTATAGCTTTCAATATTTTTAACTTTCATTTTTGCCATTAGTTTATAGCGTCTCTCCATCTCTTTTACCATTGCATTAAGTGCTGTTATTGCTTTTTTAGGCTCAGTTATTACAGGCGTTAAGAGATGTGGAATATCGTTATAAATAGAAAATTCAAGCATTTTAGGGTCAATCATTACAAATTTAAGCTCATCTGGAGAATTTCTATAAAGCAAAGATAAAATCATCGCATTAATTCCAACACTTTTACCACTTCCTGTAGTACCTGCTATTAATAGATGTGGAAGTTTTGCCAAATCTGTTACAAAAGGCTCTCCTACTATATCTTTACCAAGTGCTAAAGTTAGAGGAGATTTTGACTTTTTAAAAATATCACTCTCAAGAATTTCTCTAAGATAAATTGTCTCTTGTTTTTCATTTGGAATTTCTATTCCTACTACATCTTTGCCAGGAATTGGAGCTTGAATTCTAATTGACTTAGCCTTAAGAGCCATTGCTAAATCATCTTGAAGAGCTAAAATTTTACTAACCTTAATATGAGGGAGTGGCTTAAATTCAAAAGTAGTAACAACCGGTCCTACATAATATCTTACAACATCACCTTCAATTTTAAATTGCTTTAATTTCTCTATTAAAATTTTTATTTTTTTATCAATTTCAGCTTCATTAATTTCTGCTTTTTTCTTAGGAGGTTTAGCTAAAAAATCTAAAGGCGGAAATTTCCAGTTTTTAGGTTTACTTCTCTCTCCTATTTCAATTTGACTAAGAAGCTTTTTAGTATCTTCAAGCTCAGTTGCTTTTTTAACTTCTAATCTCTCAACACTATCTTTTTTTTCTAGTGTTGTATTTTCTATTTCTTCATTGTTTATTCTTTTTTCTTCTTCACTTACTACTTCTTTTATCTCTTTTTTATCTTCAATTTCTACTTTATTCTCTATTTTTTCCTCATTTCCAACTTCTTCATAATCAAGCTCAATATTTTCTACATTATAATCATCTTCAAACGAATTTACATAATTATCTTCTTTATTATCTTCTTTATTAAAATCTTCATCTACATTTTCATCTTTGCTCTTTTTTAACTTAAAATTTTTAAAATAATTAAACACTTCTTCTTCAAAAACCATAAAAATACCCCATCCGCCTATTACTAACACTAATAAAACAACTCCTAAAATCCCTATAAATTCACTTAAAGTATTTACAAATAAATTACCAACTATCCCTTTTTTTAAAATTAAGCTTTGAATAAATAAAAAATCAAAAAACAGTATTAATATCCCAAGTGCCCGCAAAGAGTTTTTAAAATCAAATTTATTTTTGAAAGCTAGATAAAGTATCCATAAAAGATACAAAAACACTAAATAAGCAAAATATCCAAAAAGTTTTAGATTAAGTTTTCCTAAAAATTCTCCTATTTTACCCACATAATGAAAATTTGGAAAAGCGGTTGAAATACCAATAAATAAAATAATAGAAAATAAAAACAAAAAAAGAGCTTTTCTTAAAATCCTAAATCCTTTTTTTGATGGAATTTTATCTTAAAAAGTCAAGAAGCGTCAAATTACTAACTTTTGCAATACTTGCAAGAAGTGCTTTATAAGAAGTTTCAATAGAGTTTAATTTCATTGTAGCTTCGCCAATATCAGTGTCAATATTTTGAGATTGCAATGATAATACGTGGTTTTTAAGCATTTCTACTCTCTCAATACTCAAATCAAATTCCTGAGAGATTGCCCCAATTTTAGCATGACTTCTTCTTACTCTATCCATTACATGCTCAATTGCTTCAATAGCACCTTGTATACCAAAATTTCTAGGATTTGCTAAGTTACTATTTGCATAATGATTACCATTCTCAACTGCTTTAATTGCATTTTGAAGTGTTTTAAAAAAATCTGTTTGAGGCTCATCTATTGTAATTGCATTATTTGCTTGAAAAGAAAAATTTTCATTAAATAAACTCACTCTTATATTCTTATCTGTTTTTAAATAAAATCTACCTTTATTATCTACTAAGCCTTTTACTATTTTGTTAGCAGCTTTAATAGAATCTTCATAAGAAGAATCTGGAAGATTTTGAGTAACAAGCATAGACACTACATCTGCTAATTGCTTAAAAGTTACTCCTTTAGTAATTTTTTCTTTTTGACATAACTTGCAAGTTTTATTATCTAAGTAATTTACAGTTGTTATATGAGTATGAGCTGGAGTTTTTTCGCCAGATTCATTTAAAATATCATAAATTTTACCATCAATCTCAAATGTAGATAAATGCCCATTACTATCTGGCGTATCTCTTAGAGTAATTGTTGCTCTTTTAAAATTTCCATTAATATCAAAAAACCTCATCTCAATTGTTTGAGGAAAAGAGATATTATCAATAGTATCAGCTATAACACTATTATTAGTAGCATAACTTTGAGCATTAGGATTTTGTTGAATAATTAAATTTCCATCTTTATAAATATACTCTCTATCAGCTATTATGTTAGAGACATTAGATTCTAACTTATTGCCATTTTTTTCAAAAAATAATTCATTAAAATTAGCTATATCCTCACTTCTAAAAGCTTCTAAATTAGAATTATTAGCTTCTTTTGCAGTAATTGATAAAGAAAATTTAGATTTTTGAGTGTTATCTATTGTATTATCTTCCATAATAATTTCGCCATTTTCAATTCTTGCATCTACTCCAAAATTATTTTTGATTGTATCTAACAAATCTTGCATTGTAGTATTAGAATCTATTGAAAAATTTATATCTACACTATTTCCATTTACATCTGTTCCGCTAAGCTCTAGATGCTCAATATTTGCAATATTTCCATCACTTGCATCATATGCGCTAACTCCTATAACATCTTGAATTTTATCACTTGCAATTGCATCTCTTGAATTATCAAGAAGCTTAAAGTTTGAAAAAAATTTAAAAGTTTTATTATCCTTAAATCCTCCATTTGCACTAATAGTATCTAAGTTTCTAATAGAATTAAAATTACTTTTTTGAAAAATAGCAATATCATAAGGATTTCCCAAAGAATCGCCTCTTATTAAATCTTTTATTGAAGAAGGAGCGCTTTGTCCTTTAAAACTTTTTCCACCAGCAACCATATAAAAATCAGTAATCATTTTTCCAGTATTTAAATCTTTTATTTGAATCTCTCCAGCATCATTTAAGTATACATCTACCCTTTTAAAAGTAGACGTATTTCCATAAATTTCTCCTATTTTATCTAATAAAGTTTTTATACTATCATCATTACTTAAACTAAATGAAGCATTAATAACACTTCCATCGCTTTTTTTACCTTTTATGAAGAAATAATTAACTCCTGAAGTGTAAGTTTCATCGCTATTTTTAAAATCTCTAATACCTGTTAATACCCTAAGAGGAGAATTAACATCGCTTATTGTAATTTTTTGAGGCTTAGCTCCTTCTTTATTAGCTATAGAATCTTGAGGGTTATCTTTATCTATATATAGTTTTCCATCTTTTCTTACCACAAAATTTGGAAATTCTTTTAATTTATTATATTGAATTACATTTAAACTAAGATGCTTTTTATAATCATCATCTCTTCCTAAAAATAAACTTTTACCATCAATATTATATTCCCTCTCAACGCCTTTTCCCAAAAAAGCTTTAACTTTTTTATCATTACCCTGATATTCAAAATCTTCACTAATTGGTTTTTTATCAAACGCACTACCACTAAAAATATACTTTCCATCAAGCGAAGTATTTGCTAAATCCTTTAAATGATTAAGCTCTCCTTTTAATTCTTTTGCTATAGCTTCTCTAGAAGTTAAATTATTTGTATCATTTGCAGCTTGTATTAATTTAACCTTAAAAGAATTTAGAGTATTAGAAATTTCATTTAAAATAGTATCAGTTTCATTTGCAAACGTCTTAGCAAACTGCGCACTTTTTTTTATCTCCTCAAATGAATTAATCTCTTCTTGAAATTTTAAATCTTTTGTAAAAATAACAGGATTATCATACATATATTCAATTTTTTTTCCAGAAGAGAGCTGATATTGTACTTTTGTTAAAGCTTCTAAATTTTTTTGCTGATTAAGAATAAAGTTATTATATAACGTAAATTGAGTCACTCTCATAAATTACCTTTTTTTGAGCTTAAGCAAAATTTATTCCTTAACTATTTTTTTTAACTTTTCATTTAATTTCGCAATTTTTTCAATTAAAGTATTAATTTTCTCTATAGACTCTACATCCACATCATAAAGCTCATTAAAGATATCTTTAAAATCTTGCAATAATCCATACATTTTATCAGTTATGTTAACTAATGTTTTACTCTCTTTAATAATATTTGAAGAATTTTGTTTTAAAGAGTTTATAGTAACTTCTACTTCTTTTGTAGCCTCTTGGGTTCTCTCTGCTAGTTTTCTAACCTCATCAGCAACTACTGCAAATCCTCTCCCATGCTCGCCTGCTCTTGCTGCCTCAATTGCAGCATTAAGTGCTAAAAGGTTTGTTTGCTCTGAAATATCTTTAATTAGCTGAATTACATTATTAATCTCTTCTACAGAAGTTTTAAGACCTTCAAAATTATCAGCAGTATTAGTACTAAATCTTACTATCTCATCAATTTTAGCATTTAAAAGCTCAAATGTCTCTTTTAAATCTTTAATTAAACTTTTAATAATCTCTCGCATCTTTTTTAGATATTGGGCTTCTTGTAAAGAATTTTCGCTAAGAGCTACCGCTTTTTTTAAATTATCATCGCCTGTTTTTTCTGTTTTTAACTCTTCAATTCTTTTTCTTAACTCATTATTTTCTTTTTTTAAAGTACTATTTTCATATTCAAGCATTCTTAATTTATCATATAACTGCTCATTTTCTTTTTTTAAATTATCTAATTCTTCTTCTTTTTCTAAAAGAGCATTTTTATATTTATTACAAAACATACTTAGCCTTTTTATTTTATAATCGTCAAAAAGCGTTATTTTTTTACATCAAGGGCTTTTGATTTTATTTTTACTTTTGTATTTACAATATCAAAAACATCTCCTACATTAATCTCTTCTAATGAAACTCTTTTGCCATTTTTAACAATTTCCCCAAAACCTTCTTTTTCTCTATTTTGAGGATTTAACGCTTTAAATGCATCTTCTAAAGCTTTTAATTGATTAGATTTTTTATTTAAAACACTTAAAAAAGCATTATCTAAAACTTCAAAAAAAGATAAATTATTTTTTTTAATACGGAAAATATTCTCTATTATATTTTCAAAATTTTTCATTAAAATCTCTATCTCTTTTTGCTCTTTTTTTAATCTATTTTGAGGAGAGAGAGATAAAAATTCATTTTTTAAAATATCAATTTCGTTTTGTTTTATATTAAAAATAGTTTTTATGCTATTATCAAATTTATCTTCTAAAACTCTTAACTCTTCTTCTTTTATGAAAATTTTCTTATCAATTGAATTTGATTTTAAAAGCTCATACAAATACACAATATTTCTCTCTTTTTTAGAAATTATTGTACTCATTTTATAGTTAAAAATATTTATCATCTCATCAATCATCATAAGTATTTCATTGCTATCTGGAAGGGCGATTTCTATTGCATTAGATGGGGTAGCAGCTCTTTTATCTGCTACAAAATCACTTATCAAATAATCAATCTCATGTCCTACTGCAGATATTATAGGAGTTTTTGCTTCAAATATAGCATCAGCTACTACTCTTTCATTAAAAGCCCACAAATCTTCTTTGCTTCCTCCTCCTCTTCCTACAATAATTAAATCAAATTTACTTCCATCTTCAAATACAAATTCATCTGCTAATTTTATTTTTCTTGCTATATCCTCAGCCGCCATCTCACCTTGAACTAGCGTATCAAACAAATAAAATTTTGTAAGTCTCCATCTTTTATTTGCAATTCTTAGCATATCTTGCAAAGCTGCAGCAGTTGAAGAAGTAATAATAGCTATTTTTTTAGGAAATTTAGGCAGAGGTTTTTTCTTACTTTCATCAAAATAACCAAGTTTATAAAGCTCTTCTTTTAATTGCTCATAAGCAAGTTGTAATGCTCCTATTCCACTAGGCTCTATATTTTGGGCTATAAGTTTATACTCTCCTCTTGGAACATACAAATTAACAGCACCATAAACTAAAACTTTCTCACCGGGTTTGAGTTTAAATTTTAGTTTTTTTAAATTACTCTTCCACATTGCACAATTAATTGAAGAGTTTTCATCTTTTATTGTAAAATATAAATGACCTGAAGAATGATATGTAGCTTTACTAACTTCACCTTCAACTAAGACAATTTCAAAATGACTCTCAAGAATAGATTTTATTTGATTATTTAGTTGAGTTACACTTATTGGTTTCAAAAAAGAGCCTTTTTAATAATTTATTTCGTCACAATTCTCTTAATTCTTGGGGAAATTTTTACTAAAATATCATAAGTTATTGTATCAAAGTTTTTAACAAACTCTTTAACATCATCAAATACTATAACTTCTTTTTTAAATTCTCCTAAAACTGACATATAATCCATTGAAATTTTCCCAATAGCCTCAGTATCTTTTAATTTGCATCCATTCTTAAAATACGGAATACCATCTGCATATCCTACATCAATAGTTGTAATTTTGACTTTTTCTTTACTAAAAAATTTTTTATTATATCCAACACCATCATTTTCAATTTCTCTACTACTTACAACATTTGCAACCAAACTCATAACCGGCTCATACCCTTCAATCCCACCATATATCGCAATTCCTGGACGCACATAATCAAATGTATCAGGAAGTTTTGTTAAAGCCGTTGAATTTGCTATATGAAAATATGGTCTTTTTAGGGTATTTATTTTGCAAAAATGCTCTATCTTTTCTTTTACCTGTTTAAACTTTTGATATTGAATAAATGTATCACAATTTTCTTCTTCAGAGCAGCAAAAATGAGAAAAAACTCCTCTTAACTCAAAACCTTTTTTTAGAATAATTTCTAATGCTTCATCAACCTCATCTATCTCAATCCCATTTCTATTCATTCCGGTATTAATTTTTAAATGTATATACGGATGACGATTTTTTTTAAGTTGAGAGAGAGAATTAATTGCATAAGAGATATTTAAAGCATTTCTATTTGTTTGAGGATTAAATACTAAAATTTCTTCAAAAAAACCTTTAATTATTTCCGCTTCATTATTGTTTCTTACACATACTTTTTTTATTCCATACTCTTTTAAAAGTTTTGAAATAGTAACAATTCCATGCCCATAGGCATTGTCTTTTATAACAGCTAAAATATTAGGATTTATTGAAGAAATTTTGGATAAATTGCTAAAAAGATTAGATTTATTTATATATATTGTAGCCACAAGGGATTACCCTTTAAGTGGCTTAATAGCATCAAATGGATTTTCAATAACTCTTTTTCTATCAACTACATAAGGAATTAATGCCACTTGTCTTGCTCTTTTAATAGCTTTTTGCACCATATCTTGATGTTTTTTGCATGTACCAGTAAGACGTCTTGGCATAATTTTGTATCTCTCAGATAAAGAGTATTTAATTAATTCTAAATCTTTATATCCGATATAATCTACTTTCATTTCACAATATTTACATCTTTTTTTTCCATATTTTTTCTTTGGGTCTTGTGCCATTGTCTATCCTTTAAAATGGTATATCATCTTCATCAATATCTATTGATGGAACTTCATTTTGTTTTGTTTGTGGTTGCATCTGCGGCTTACTATCAAATTCGCCCTCACTTTGTGCTTTAGAATCCATAAATTGTAATTTCTCAGCAACAATTGAGTGTTTAGAGCGTTTTTGACCTGTGCTATCTACCCATTGCTCAAATACCAATCTACCCTCAACTAAAACTCTTCTACCTTTTGCTAAATACTGATTAGCAATTTCTGCGCTTCTACCAAACACGGTTATATCTATAAACATAACTTCTTGTTTATTCTCACCTGTCATAGTATCTTTATAGCTTCTATTGGTTGCAAGACCAAATTTTGCTATAGCAGTACCAGATGGAGTATATTTAAGCTCTACATCTCTGGTTAAATTACCAACTAAAATAACTTTATTGTACATTTTTTACCATTTCTTCCCAGCGTTTAATATCTTTTTTTGTTTCATATTTTACAGTCATAAATCTTAGTAAATCTTCGTTATATCTCATTTGTCTCTCAAGCTCAAGTACAGCTTCAGCTGGAGCTTTATAATAAATTATATAATAATGACCTCTCTCAAATTTTTCAATAGGATATGCTAGCTCTCTAACACCTATATTATCAACTGCAACTACTTCTCCACCATTTTGAGTAATTACATTTTTAATATTTTCTACAACTTTTTCTCTCTCTTCATCGCTAAGCGTAGGCTTTACAATAAACATAGTCTCATAATGTCTCATTAAATCTCCTTTTGGCTTTTTAGCCCCGTTTGCTTGGAGCAAGGAGGCATATATTTTTGAAGTGAAATTATACAATAATTTAAAAAAAAAACCAATAACATAAATTGCACTTAATATGCCTATAATTTTTTTGTAGCTAATCATTGTTTTAGCAAGTATTTAATTTAATGTATAATTACAAAAAAAAAGGAGAAATTATGAGCAAAAAAAGAGTTGCTATAAATGGTCTTGGAAGAATTGGTAAAATGGTGCTTTGGCATTATATTATTAATAAACCTAAAAATATAGAAATAGTAGCAGCAAATGGTGGAAGTGGAAGTGCTGAAGATTTAGCTTATATGCTCAAATTTGATAGTGTACATGGAAGATTTCCAGCTGATATTAGTTATACAGATGATACTTTAAAAGTTGGAGATATGGAAATAAAATTAGTTACAGGAAGAGAGCCTGAGAGTTTGCCATGGAATGAGCTAGGAGTTGATATAGTACTTGAGTGTACTGGAAAATTTACAAAAAGAGATGCAGCTGCAAAACATTTAAAAGCTGGCGCTAAAAAAGTAATAATATCTGCTCCTAGCAAAGATGCAGATGTTACCATAGTAATGGGAGTAAATCATGATTGGTATGAGCCAAGTAAACATGATGTAATTTCAAATGCGTCTTGTACTACAAACTCACTAGCACCTGCAATTAAAGTACTTAATGATAATTTCGGAATAGAAAGTGCACTTGTAACAACTGTACATGCTTATACATCTTCTCAAGTTACAGTTGATAGAAAAATGCCAGGAAAACACAGAAGAGGACGTGCAGCAGCTATTAATATTATACCAACAAGCACAGGTGCGGCAATAGCAACAACAAAAGTTATACCAGAACTTCAAGGCAAAATGGATGCAAAAGCTCTAAGAGTGCCAGTTGCAGATGTAGCAATTACTGATATTTCAGCAACTTTAAAAAAGAATGTAAGCGCTGAGGAGATAAATAAAGCATTTGAAGAAGCAATGAATTCATATCTTAAAGGTATTTTAGAAATTACATATGATGAAGTTGTATCAACTGATATGATAAATAATCCTCACTCAAGTATTATAGATGGGCTCTCAACAATGGTAGTTGATGGAAATAAAGCTAAAGTATTTGCATGGTATGATAATGAATTTGGATACTCTGGAAGATTATTAGAGCTTGCAGATTTAGTTGCTTCAAAAATGTAAAGGGAGAAATCCCTTTTAACTTTTAGCAAGTTTGCTAATATAAGCGTTTGATACTCCTAAAAATCTTGCAATTTCACTATATTTATATCCATTTGCTTTTGCAGCTTTGATTGCTTCTTTTTTATCTTTATACTCTTCAAAAAATTCTGATAGTTTTTTTCTAATTACTTTTACTTCTCCATCTACTATTATTATTTTTGGCTCTTTGTAAATCTCTTCTAATTCATGTTTTTCTAAAGGTTTTCTAAGCCACTCTATATACTCCTCTAAAGGCTTTTGTAAAATTTTACTATCTCTTATAATTTCAAAAAATTTAGTTTTTTTAAGTCTAAGAGCTAGAGATTGATATTCCCATTTAGTTACATCATCTACTAAATTTAAGGCAACTGCATTTCTTTCAATATATTTAACTACTCTCCAAAAATGCTCTTCATCAAAAAGCATATAACTCTCAAATCTACCTTTCCACAGATGCCCTACTCTTCCACTTTTAAAGTTATACCAAGCAGCATAAGCAGAATTTAAAAATCTCATAGCTTCACTTAAGTTTGGTAAAGTTGTCTCAAGCAAAATATGATAATGAGTTGGAAGCAATGTAAAGGCATGAATTTTTATTTTATAATCATATGTAGTTTTTAACATAAGCTCTAAAAATTTATGAAAATCCTCTTTTTGCTCAAAAACTATACTTTCATTTACACCTCTATTTACTATATGATAAAATCCCGGCTCGTTTATTCTTGGTTTTCTTGCCATATCTTTCCTTTGACCCTTATAAATTTGACTAAAATATTACATAAATTTTACATCTTTTTCAAGGGATTTTAAATTTTTTCTACTCTAATAATTTTATTTCCATTCATTATTAATCTTACTCTATCTCCTTTTTTGAGTTTTACACCTTTTACAATTACTACAATCTCTCTTCCATCATCAAGCCTTATAAAAAGCTCTTCTCCATTTGCTTTATCAAGCTCATACCCTGCAAGAGCACCCGTTATTCCACCTATTAAAGTAGATAAAACATTTCCTTTCCCTCCCCCAAACATACTACCAAGCACACTACCACTCATAGCACCAACCATTACTCCATTTCCATTATCTTTTAAAATAACTTTCTTTACATCTTCAACTATACCAGTTTTATAAGTAAACATTTTATTAGTTTCATACACATCAACCTCATTAGAATTATACATTTGAGTACATCCACTAAATAATATAGCTATAACTCCTAAAATAAATAAATATTTTCTCATTTAATATCCTTTATAATAGCATTCACAATAGCATCAAAAGCATCATTTATACAATTATAATTTTTACACTTTTCACTGAAGTTTACTTTTTTAACTTTAGAGTTTATATAAACTCTTGCATGCATATATAATTTATCATCTTTTAAATAAAAATCGTCAATTTTTATATCAACTTTATATTTTGCATCTCCATCCCATGGATACAAAAACACTTTTGAATTACATAATGCATTTGATAATTTAGTGCTAACAATATTTATAGGCTCTTTTGAAATATAAAGATTTGTATCTTTTAATATATGCTCGTTTAATTCTAATATTTCTAAGTCTTTCATATAATAAGGAAGTGTTACTTCTTTTATTCCTATGCTAACGCTTTCGTTTTTAACACATTTATGATTTGTTGGCACAAAAACAAATTTCTTATTTGAGCATCCTAAAAAAATTAATAAAAACAAAAATAAAATTTTTTTCACTCTAATCTCCTAAAAGTATAGAATTTGGTTTTTTATCGATTTTTATTATTAGTCTATTTAAGTTATTTGTTGTTTTATCTATATCATATAAAACTTTTGAGACTTTTTTATAAAATAATGAATTATTTGAATATGTTTTTAAAGTATCATTTAAAGTTTTTAAAAGCTCATTTGAATTATCAAGTAATTGATTAATCTTAGGATTACTTACAAAATTGCTTATGTTATCACTCATTTTTGATATTGATAAAAGAGTTTTACTAAGCAAAGGTGTAGTTTTAGATATCATCTCATTAAAATTATTTATGCTTTCTTTAAGAGGTAAAGCATTTAATTTATCCAAAAATTTAGATAATTTATCAGCAATACTCTCTTGAGGTTTATAAATTACATTTATTTTAGCTCTCCCATTGAGCATTTCATAAGAATAAGCCTTTTTAGTAAAAACTAAATCTAAATAAGCCCCAAATAAATCCTTTTTAAGAGCTACACTAATTCCTTTATCAAAAAGCTTTTTAATATTTGTGTTAAATGCAGCCACATTAATTTTTAAAATAGCAAAAGAAATAATTTTGTCTTTATTAAAATCAAAATATGATTTTACTTCTTTTATAAATCCTACATTAAACCCTCTAAATTTAATAACCTCATTAGCATTTAAAAGAGAGTTTTGTCTATCAAAAACTGCTATAAATTCTTTATACTGAGCTTTATCTCCTAATTTATTAGCAAAAGCTTCTGCTTTTGATGGATATAATTCAAACACTTTTTTAGTTAAAGATTTATTAAAATCTAAAGTATCAAAAGCTATACCTCCAAAAATAAGCTCTTTTAAACTAGGTGTTGAGAGCTGAAGATAATTTTTAGAAAGAGAAATATCAATTTTTTTCACATTCCAAAATTTAGTAGAATCATTTAAAAATTTTGTATATTTGTTATTAATTGAAATAATTATTTCTACTTTGCCATTATTTTTTAAATTTATCTTCCTTATGCTTCCAACTTTTATATGCTTATAAAATATTGGAAGTTTTTCACTAAGCCCATATGTAGAATCAGCCACTAATTTTAAAATTTTACTATTTAAAATAAAACTATCAAGAGGCGGATTATCAAGACCTTTGAATTTTTCTTTTGTAAAACCTTTAGGTTTTGCATACATTTGAATATATGGTCCGCTAAGCAAAGCATCAAGCCCTCTAACCTGAGTAAGAGCAATTTGAGGCTTTACTATCCAAAATTTAGTAGTGTCGTTTAAAAACGGCTTCATATCTTTATGCATTCTAACATATACTAAAACACCTTCATTTCTCTTCATAATTTCAACTTTTTCTACCTGTCCAACTGCCACATCTCTAAATTTAACAACCGAGCGTTTTGGCTCTAGCCCTCCACTATTTTTAAATTGAATTGTAATTAATGGACCAAGAGAAGAGTAATACTTATAAATAAGCCATCCTCCTACGATTAAAGAAATTATCGGTATTATCCAAACAATTAAATTAACTTCCTTTTTTTTAATCTTTACTTCTAAAATTTCTTCATTCACAATTTGCTCCTATCATTCTTTCATCAAAACTCATCGCACTAAGAATAGTAAAAATTACCATTAATAAAAAATAAAGCACTGCTTTTTGAGGAATTATACTTATATATTGAAAATGAATAATACTTGCCATTACAAACACTACAAAAACATCAAGTAACGACCATGGACCTGATATTTCTATAAATTTATAAAGTTTTCTTTTAAGTTTTATATTTTTGCATGATTTTACACTAATTATTAAATAAAATAAAATTACGAATTTCAAAAAAGGAATAAGTACAGAAGCCAAAAATACAATAATAGCAATAGGATAATCTCCACTTTTCCATAATTCAAAAATTCCACCAATAATAGTACTTGTGTAAGTCAAAAAGAATTTATTTGTTTGCAATATTGGATAGATATTAGCCGGAAAATAGAAAATAACTGCAGTAATTAAAAAAGCTAAAGATGTATAAATAAAAGAATAATCTGTTTTAATCTTTAAACTGCACCTTTTACAATATTCATCAAAAGCAGTATTTGTAGCACCACAATGAATACATCTTACATATTTTTTTCGTATATTTCCCATAATGAATGAACTCCTATTATTTTTACTATGTAAAACATTATACTTAAAAACAAAATATACGCAATAAAGCCAATATCAAAAATTATATCTGCATATGAAAACATTTTTATTAATGAAACTAAAATAGCTATAAAAAATATATCTAAAAAACACCAATCTTTCATTATTGTAATTAAAATTAAAAGTTTTTTTACAAAAGACTTATTAAATTTAACTAACAATAAAAAACTACTCATAAAATATGCAACTGCACAAATAAATGGAAATAAAAAAACACTAAATAAAACAAACAAAGATATAATAATATATCCTTTATTGAACAAAAATAAAATAGCATTAAAAATTCTAAAAGAATCTTCATACCCTATAATATTTATTTTAATAATTGGAAAAAACATTGCTATAATAAAAAAAATAACACCACTTAATACTAAAGAAAATATCTTAAGCTCTATATTTGATTCATATTTATACAATACTTTACCACATTTAGCACATACTGCTACTTCATTAGGATTTAAGGCTCGTTTTATATTAGGAGATTCACAATGAGGGCATACTATTATATTTTTCGTCATTACTTATACCATATATTTTTTATTAAAAGTGTCAAAGAGTATTTATTTAAGATAAATTACTGGCGGAGCCGACGGGACTCGAACCCGCGACCTCCGGCGTGACAGGCCGGCATTCTAACCAGCTAAACTACGGCTCCAATGGTGGTCGCTGCAGGGCTCGAACCTGCGACCCCCAGCTTGTAAGGCTGGTGCTCTCCCAACTGAGCTAAGCGACCAAAGTGGCGTCCCCAACGGGATTCGAACCCGTGTCGCCGCCGTGAAAGGGCGGTATCCTAGACCACTAGACGATGGGGACAAATGGTGACCCGTGCTGGATTCGAACCAGCGGCCCTCTGCTTAAAAGGCAGATGCTCTACCGACTGAGCTAACGGGTCAATTTCTCACAACTTTCGTTGTGTGGGTGAAATTATAAGAAAAAAATTTTTTTAAGTCAAGAGATTAAAGAAAATTTTTAGAAAAAGAGTTATTATTCTCTTAAGTATATTTATCTTTTCTAATAACTCCTTAGAAATTTGCTCTAACTCTTCATAGTATTTTTTTGCTTTTTCTAATTCTTGTGAGATATTTTAATAAGTATCATGTAATCTCATATGCAAGTTTTCAATTTTTATTAATGTTTTTAACATCTTCTTAATAAAAAAGTCATAAAATACTTTAATAAAAAAGGCTAAAAATGCACATACTTCAAAATATTAAAAATGAAATAAAAAAAGCTATCATTGGACATGAAAAATTAATTGATTCAATGCTAATAGCTCTTATTACAAAAGGACATATACTAATAGAAGGTGTGCCAGGAATTGCAAAAACTACAGCTGTAAAAGCACTTGCTAAATCAGTTGACTTAGAATTTAAAAGAGTGCAATTTACTCCAGATTTACTTCCAAGCGACATTACAGGAATTGAGATATACAACCCAAAAACAAATGAATTTCAAATCAAAAAAGGAGCTATTTTTACTAACTTTTTACTAGCAGATGAAATAAATAGAGCTCCTGCAAAAGTACAAAGTGCACTTCTTGAAGCCATGCAAGAGAGACAAGTAACTATAGGAGAAGAAAATTTTACATTACCAAATCCTTTTATGGTCCTTGCTACTCAAAACCCAATAGAGCAAGAAGGAACTTACCCTCTTCCTGAAGCTCAACTTGATAGATTTATGCTAAAAGTAGAAGTTGATTATAATACGCTTGAAGAAGAAATTGAAATAATAAAATTACTTGACAATCCAAAAGAGATAAAACCAGTAGCAAATAAAGAAGATATCCTAAAACTCCAAAAAGAAGTTAAAAATATACATATTGATGATGAGCTTATTAGATATATTGCTACAATAGTAAATGAAACGAGAAAACCAAAGCATATTAAATATGGAGAATATATTGAGCTTGGGGCATCGCCAAGAGCGACAATTTCACTTGTTAACGCCTCAAAAGCCAATGCAATGCTCAAAAATAAAGATTACGTTGCACCAAGCGATATAATTGAGCTTATTCCTTTAGTGCTTAAACATAGAATAAAACTAAATTACAAAGCAGAAGCCGAAGAGATAGATAAAGATATGATAATTAAAGAAATCATAAAAGCAATTGATATACCATGAAAGAGCTTATAATAAAAACAAAAAAGAGAGTATATTCTCTTTTTAGCGGAAGACATTTAAGCAAATTAAAAGGAAGTGGGCTTGATTTTAGAGAAATTAGAGAATATTCATATAATGAAGATGCAAAAAGAATAGATTGGAAAATAAGTGCAAAACTTCAAAAACCTATGGTAAAAGAATTTGATGAAAATAAAGAGTTAAACATTATTATTTTATATCTTTTAAGTGGGAGTATGCATTTTGGAAGTGTAAGATTAAAAAGTGAGCTTGCTATTGAAATAATGTCTATTTTGGCATTTAGTGCAATAAAAAATGATGATAAAGTAACATTTATTGCATATGATAACAAACCCCTACATTTTAAACCTACAAAATCAGCAAATACTGCATTTGCATATATTGAGCAAATATCTCAGATTAAACTACTTAACAGAGATTATGATTTTTATTTTATAGATTATTTAAACAAAATAAAAAACTCAATTCTTTTTATTATAAGCGATTTTTATAAAATACCGCCCCTTCATAAGTTAAAACACGAAACTTACGCTATAAAAATAAGAGACAAATTTGAAGAAAACCCTAAATTCAAAGGGTATATCAATACAATCAATCCCATAACTTTAAATGAAAACGAAACTTTTTTTAATGCCTATTCAATACAAAAACATAAAAATTATATTAATAACTTAGATAAAAATTTTAATGAATTATTGAATTCAAAAAGAATAAAACATACAAAAATTTATACACATGATGATGCCTTTTTTAAATTAGGAGAGCTTTTAAAATGAATGAATTAGCAAAACTAAAACCTATAAAACCAGATGTTGCAATAAATACATTTCATTTTAATTGGTGGATAGTTTTAGTTATTGTCATTTTTTTAGGAATAATAATTATTTTTCTTAAAAAATCTTTAAAAATTAAAAAAGAGAAAAAAGAGTTATTAAACTTATTACACAATCCCAAAAAATTTGCTTACGAATTTACAAAAAAAGCAAAAAAATTTAAAAATAAAAAAAATGAAAAACTTTTAGAAGAAATTCTAATACGCCTTAGCAACTACAAATATAAAAAAGAAGTAAAAAACATAGACGAGAAAACAAAAAAAATGATAAAAAACTATTTAGGAATCAAATGAGTTTAGAGCATCCTATTTTTTTAATATTGCCAGTGTTATTTTTAATCTGTTATAAATTTTGCAAACCAAAACTTGAAGCGATAATTTTTCCAAATACAAAATTTTTTGAAAAAAAAATACCTTTTAATCTTCTTTTATTTTTATCAATTCTTTTTTTTAGCATTGCATTAAGCTCGCCTGTAAAAATAAAAGTTTATAAAAACACCCAAAAAGGATATGACATTCTCACAGTTCTTGATACAAGCGGCTCAATGCAAATGTATCATAAATTAGATTCTGCAAAAACTATAATAAGCGATTTTGCAAAAAAAAGAGTAAATGATAGAATTGGGCTTGTAGTATTTGGCAATATTGCATATATAGCATCTCCTCTTACTTATGATAAAAAAATATTTAATGATATTTTAAATAGAATATATGCAGGAATTGCAGGAGAAGCAACTGCAATATATGATGCTTTGTTTCTTAGCACAACTCTATTTAAAAATTCGCATGCAAAAAACAAAATAATAATTTTAATAACCGATGGGATAGATAACTCTTCTAAAACTCCAAAAGATTTAGTACTTAAAACACTTAAAAATATTAAAGTTTATACTATAGGCATTGGAAAAAATATAAATAGTAAAAATTTAAAAGAAATTGCAAATAAAACAGGTGGAAAATTTTATTGGATTAAAAATGCAAAAGAGCTTAAAAAAGTATACAAAGACATAAACAAACTTGAAAAATCAAAACTAGATACTAAAATCCAAATAGAAAAAATTTATTACTTTGAATATCCTCTTTTACTAGGAGTTTTATTATATTTAATTTTTCTTTTTAACTATAGGAGAAGTATATGGAATTTCTAAACCCATGGGCGTTTTTGCTTCTTTTTGGATTATTAGTTGTTTTTATAAAAAATAAAAATCTCCCTTTTAAAAAAGATGTATTAGAAAAAATTACAACAAAAGTCACTTTTTCTAAAAAAAAGAGATTTATTTTATATTTAATAGCATATATTTTTGTAATAATTGCACTTGCAAGACCTATAATAAACAATGGCTACACAACAATTACACTACCAAAAAATAATATAACCATTATACTTGATGCATCTGCACCAATGAAATGCAAAGATATCTATCCTAATAGATTTGATGCGGCTGTAAACAAACTAAATAAACTATTTAAAAAACTTAATATGCAAAATGTAAGTGTAATTATAGTAGATAATTCGCCATATCTTCTAAATCCTCCAACTAATGATTATGACTCAATTATTTATCTATTAAAACATATTAACAAAACATATCTTTTTACTTCTCCTTTTTCAAATATAAATGAAGCAATTAATATAGCTAAAAAAAACATTAAAAACCCTATATTTCTTACAATTAGCTATGAAAAAGCAAAAGAAGGGATTTTTTATAATGTAGGATTAAAACCTTGCCTTAATACACAACCAACAAATAAAGGTATAAAATTTACCTACTCAGATACTGATATAAACATAATAGCAAATAAACTTAATAAAATGGAAAAAAACAAACAAGTAAAAATTTTAGACAAAGTTGAGCTTTTTTACTACTTTTTAATAATAGCTTTTATTTTAATATTTATAGCAAGTTTTTTACCTTCAAAAAGGATATATAAATGAAAAAAATAATAGTTTTTTTAGCAGTAATTGCATTTGCACTACCTCGTACACAAGAAGTAATCTATAATAGCGCAAACTCATATTACAAAAAAGGAGAATATAAAAAAGCAATAAATCTTTACAAAAAAATAACAAAACCATCTCTTAGATTTAGAGCCCTTTATAATTTAGGAAATGCCTATGCAAAAACATTTCAATTTCAAAAAGCAATAAATGCGTATAAAAATGCTTTAAAGATAAAAAAAGATAAAGATGCTTTGTATAATTTAAAATTAGTTGAAAAACTTTTAAAGCATAAACACTCTTTACAACAAAATAAAAATCCTAAAAAACAAAAGAGTGATAATAAAAATAAGAAAAAAAATGCTTCACAAAATAAAACTCAAAATAATCATCAAAAAAAAGAGCAAAAGAAACAAAATAAAAAACATAAACAAAAAAGTATTAAAAATAAAAAAGAGAGTAAAAAGAAATCCAATAAAAAAAATCTTAAAATAATAAAAGAATCAAACACAACTGATATAAGAAAAAGGTTTTATATGAACAAATTAAAAGAGCTTAAATTCAATACTTTATTATTGCCATTAAGGAGTAAATAGTGAAAATTTTGATGTTATTAATTCCATTTATTTTATTAGCTACAGGTGTAAATATTAGTGTAAATAAAAAAACTCTATATTCAGGGCAAGAGCTTATCATAACACTAAGTGCAGAAGGAGAAAATATTAAATTCCCAAATATTCAAGAAATTGAGGGAAATACAATTATAGGCACTTCCACATCTGATAATATAAGCATTATCAATGGAAAAATGAAAGAAACAATTACAAAATCATATATCTTATATCCAAAAAAAAGTTTTACAATACCCTCATTTGATGTGTATATAAACGGAAAAATATATAAAACAAAACCAATAAAAATACAAGTTCTCACACCTAAACAAACAAAAGGAGATTTCGAGCTTGATATAAATATCTCAAAAAATAATCTTTATTTAGGTGAAAATGCCATCTTAAAACTTACCTTTATAAAAAAAGCTGACGCTGAATCTATTCAAATCCAAAGACCTTATATTAAAAATTTCTTTTTAAAAGAGATAAATTCCACAGAAATAACAAAAAATAAGCAAGATATAATTCATTACAATTTTTTAATCATACCTCAAAAAAGCGGAAAATATAAAGTAGGTCCTCTGATAGCTAAAATAGGAAAATTAGTCAAAATAAATACTGATAATTTTATAAAAATTGCAAGTTTAAAATATCAAAACATCTATTCAAATAAACTTAATATCAATGTAAAACCAATACCAAAAAATTCAATTTTTGGAGATTTTAACATTTCAATAAAAAGTAAAAATGAAATAAAAGCAAACGAGCCTAATAATGTTACTCTAAAAATTTCTGGATGCGGGGATTTTTATTCTATTGAGCCTTTTAATTTAAATATTGATAATACTACCATTTACAAAAGAAAACCAAAGCTAAATTTATCTATAAAAAATAATAAGTTATGTGGAGTATACACTCAAACTTTTAGTATTATTGCAAATAATAATTATGTTATTCCTTCAATTAAGCTAAAAACTTTTAATGGTAAAATTCATACTATATCTACTCCTAAAATTTATGTAAAAGTTAAAAATCCTATAAAATCCGAAAATATAACTTATACAAAAACTTCCGATAATAAATTAAATTTAAAATTCATCATTCTTATATCTTTAATTTCACTTATTGTAGGAATAGTAATAGGAATTTTATTTTTAAAAGCTTATAATTATTTAAAAAACTCTGAATATACAAAAATCAAAAAAGCTAATGAAAAAGAGCTATTAAATATTTTAAAAAAATATGAAGAAAATAAAAAAATAAAAGAGATAATGCAAAAAATTGAAGAAAACATCTATAAAAATGCAAAAAATAAAATCAACAAA
>Ga0256831_1000044_pt1 | contig 57764 bp, 68 predicted proteins | sample 132544metaG_FD_189087 | JGI IMG/M metagenome (GOLD analysis project Ga0256831, IMG submission 189087) | Hydrothermal vent microbial communities from Lau Basin, Pacific Ocean - 132-544 | ecosystem: Environmental > Aquatic > Marine > Hydrothermal vents | place: Pacific Ocean: Lau Basin | collected...
TGGCAATTTAAGAAGAACCACGAACTTTTGGTCAAGCTTTTTCCAAAAGCTTGCTCGCCTGCGCGACGTTGGAGCTTTACTCCAGCACACGGGACGACAGTCCCTCTGAGTTTGATCAAGATTCGCATGTCGTTTTTGGAAATTCGCGGTTCTAAGAGGGGTTTGTTATATCACCTGCTGATTCTGGAAGGTTTTACTGTGAGTACCACGCCCGGAGGGCGTTAATGAGAATTTGAAACCTGCTTTAGCTTGCTTTTTCAAGTGCAAACCCGCTTTGAGCTTGCAATCTTGAAAAGACATGCCAACTCATTCTGGCATTTTTGTGGAAATCTACTCTTTGATCAAACTTTGCTCTGCAAAGTTTGTTTGCCAAGCAAAAGTTTCATCAACGTTCGTTGCTCCTTCTTGAAGTGCCATTCAGAAGGTTTTCTACTTGAAGCCCATTGTCTTGATTGTTTTGGGAGAGAATCCTTTAGGAACTCATTTTAAAGGGGTTTACAGCAAAAAGACGCCCGAGAGCACCAGGACAAAAGGAGAAAATTCGTTCACTGCCCGTTCGTCCAGAACCTTTTCAGGTAGAGCCTCATTCTCGCTAGGTCAACGGGCCTCATCGTTTCAACCATCCAGTCCGGCAGGTCCCTCCTTATGCCACGCCAGAGCAGTCGGTAGTCGAGGACTATTATCGAACCCTTCTCCTCGGCCGAGCGGTGGACCCTTCCGGCTGCCTGAACCAGCTTTCTGTGGGCCGGTAAATAATATCCGTAGTACCGGCCTTTTCCGGGGAACTTTCTCTCGAAATAGCGTATCTGCGCCTGAACCCTCGGCGTTGGCCTCGCATAGGGTATTCCAACTAAGATAACCCCGTTCATTTCATCTCCCGAGTAATCCTGCCCCTCGCTGTTCCTGCCCCCCATGACTCCGAGCAGAACCGCACCGTTGCCCTTAGCGTGGGCCTTGAAGGCTCTAACCATCGCATCGTTCTCGGCCGATGAAACCCCCTGCTTCTCAACGAATATTGCCTTCCCCGTCTCCTCGAGGCGGACCCCCAGGTTGGCCGAAAGCAGGCCCTGGAGAACCTCGTAGGAAGCTGTAAAGACACCGACGTTCTTGGGAATTATCTTCGCGGCTTCGACTATGTAGTCCACCATCCTCCTATAAACCTGCAGCGAGCGCTCCTCTCCGCGCGTTGAGACGTCCTTTGCAACCAGAACCTGCGCGTTCTCGCGCTTCACCATACGCGGGAACTTCTTGAGGCGGGCGTTCTCGATCCCCATTATGTCCCTGAATGCCTCGAGCGGCGTGAGCGTTCCCGACATGAATATCGCGCTCTGCACCTCCCGGATGAAGCCGAGGGCCTTCGAGGGATCCAGCGCAACAAGCTCGAGGCTCAGTCCCCTGTCCCTGCTAAGGATGAAGAGGTAGTCATCCCTGCCTATAAGCGACAGCCACAGGAGGAGGAATTCCCCAACGCGGCCGATGTAGGAGCGCGGCGGTTTCCCCTTCTCAATCCGGTCCTCCCTTATGGCATCTCCTATTGCCACCATGTCGTTGAGAGTCTTGACGAGCCAGCGGGTGTCGAAGTTGAGGACGTTGACGACGTGCTTGAAGACGAGTTCGGGCTGAATCGGAGTCTCCTGAACGTCTTTGCTTCCAAGCTTCTCCTGAAACAGTATCTCCAGCCCCCTGCCGAAGATGCTGAGAAAGTTCGCTATCTCGTGCTCGTTGTACTCGTCGGCCTCCTTTATGGCCCTGTTCACTGTGTTTATGCTTATCTTATCGCTAAGGGCAGAGATTGCCTGGTCGGGAAGGTTGTGGGCCTCGTCGAAAACCACTATGAGGTCGGAGTAGTCAACGTCGAGGGAGCTGATGAAGTTCTCCCTTATCGAGGGACTGAGGAGGTAGAGGTAGCTCGCCACTATAACGTCGGCCTTCTCGGCCATCCGCTTGGTCAAATCGTAGGGACAAAGCTCGAGCGTTTCGGCGTAGCTCAGAATCTCAGCCGGGTGGCTTGGACTTTCAAGGAAGAAGCGCACAAGCTCCTCGAACTCGGTCTTTTTCTTCTTCTCATTCTCATAAAAGGGACACTTCCCGAGCTTCTTGAGGTTCCTGCAGACGACCATGGCGGTGTACGCATCCGTCGTGAACTGCGTCAGGTAATTGTGGAGGCACAGCTCTTTCCTGCTCCTCAGCTCAACTCCAGAGACCGGACTCTTCCCGCTTATAGCCTTGAGTTCCTCTATTACGCGGTCCATCTGCCGGTGTGTTCTGGCAAGGTAGAGAACCTTGTAGCCCTCCTCCTTCGCGAAGGGCAGTATTCCGGCTAAAACGCTCACCGTCTTTCCGAAGCCGGTCGGTGCCTCGATTATCGCGTTCTCGCCCTTCCTGACGGTTTCCGAGACCAGCTCGATGAACTCCCGCTGGTTCGGCCTCAGACCCCTGTAAGGGAAGTACTCGAATGCGTCGCTGGATTCTCTCATGGGAAAGAGTTTTAACGGCCCGCTTTTAACCTTTGCCGGTGGATGGGATGGACAGGAAAACGGGCAAGCTCATCGAGATCACCGTCGAGGGGCTTCTGATAGCCTGGCTGAGCTACCTCTTTCTCTACCAGAACTACCTGCTCTACAGGTGGCACCGTGGCCTGCCCCTGCCGTCGAGGATCCCTTTCCTCCTCCTTGGCGTGCTCGCGGGCGGTATTTTCTTCTGGTACGAGTGGTCAAAGCTCGACCGGGGTGGAAGGGCTTCGGCTCCCGAGGATCTCAGCCGATCACCCTGATCAGGTACTCTCCGGAGGCTTCAATTCCCTCGAAGTCCTCCCCACTGGCATCGAGAACGTCCCTTCCGATCTCGATTATGGAACTTCCGGAGCGGGACCCGTACTCAACCCTTCTTATCATGTCGTTCTCGACGTCCACTGTAAACCCGTCTTCCGTACCCTCGCCGGCCAGGCGAAAGCTCCGTTTTATGGTGTGAAAGCGGACGTATCTGATGAGGTGTGGCATCAGCTCCCTGTTCAGATCCCGAACAACGAACCCCATTCCCCTGCCCGTGGTTCTGGGGGCGATGAGACCATGGCTCTCGGCCATCCTTGCGACGGCTAAAGCGGAGTTCCTGGCCATGAAGTCCAGCTTGTCCCCCAGCATTCTCTCGCCCGAAACGTCGGCCGAGATTCTCGCGACGAGCCTCCCCTCCAGCGCGGCGAAGGAGAACACGATCAGACCCTTCCAACCCTTCAGGATATAGGTGACGTGGGGTTCGTTGAAGGTGAACTCCAGAACGCCCTCGAACTCGAACCTTGTCAGGAGCCGCCTGAAGGAGATACGAACCAGCGTTTTGCCTTCCAGGTCCAAAGGTTCCACCCTGTAGGGAAACGTGGAGAGCAGTTCCACGGGTCTGGATGCAACCTCGATGAGCGCCTTCCAGTCGCCTCCAAAGGACACCTCGGCAGTTCTGGATTCCATGGGAGCACACCCTTGGACATTGCCTTCAGCCGGCGCTTTTAGATGTGGGAGAATGGAAAAAGGAGTCAGAGCCTTAGTTCCGGGATCTCCTCCAGAACCTTTACCATAAGCCTGATTCCGGCATCAACGTCACGCTCGTCCACAACTTCGGTGTTGGAGTGTATGTAGCGTGCCGGAACGCTTATTGCTCCCGTCGGAACACCGTCTTTCGTCAGGTGTATCGCCCCCGCGTCGGTTCCTCCCCCGAGCAGGATATCCCACTGGTAGGGTATCTCGTGTTTTTTGGCCAGCTCCTCCATCCAGCGGACGATGGTCGGGTGGCAGATGATGGAGCGGTCCATTATCTTGATTGCAACACCCTTTCCGAGCCGGGTTACCTGCTTGTGCTCCGGCGTTCCCGGAACGTCGGCCGCTATGGTGACGTCTATGGCGAAGCCGTAGTCGGGACTTATGCCGAAGGCCGAGACCTTGGCACCGCGAAGACCAACCTCCTCCTGGACCGTGGCAACGAAGTAAACGTCCGCATCGGTCTCGCTCAACTGCCTCGCCGCCTCGACGAGGGTGTAAACCGCTATCCTGTCGTCGAAGGCTATGCTGACAAGCCTGTGCTTGCCGAGCCTCTCCAGCCTTCCGTCCCAGGTGATGACGGTGCCTATCCTGACGCCCATCTCCTCGGCTTCCTCCCTGCTCTCGGCACCGATGTCAATGAAGACCTGATCCCAGGTCGGGGCCTTGTTCCTCTGCTCCGGCTTCTGGATGTGCGGCGGAACTGAACCGCCAACGCCGTAGATGTACTCGTTCTTCCCGATCCAGACTTTAAACCTCTGGGCTATCAGGGTTCTTGGGTCAACACCTCCGACCGGGGCGACTCTCAAAAAGCCGTTCTTTTCTATGTGGGTGACCATGAGGCCTATCTGGTCCATGTGTGCCGCGAGCATGACCTTTGGGCCTTTTCCCTTCCTGTGGGCTATAACGTTCCCGAGCTTGTCAACCCTTATCTCGTCAACGTAGGGCTCAAAGGCCTCAATAACGACGTCCCTGACACCAAGGAATTCGTAGCCCGAAACTCCCGGCGCTTCCACTATCTTTTTCAACAGTTCAAAACCAACCATTGCCGTCGCCTCCGTTTAGATTTCCGTCTGAAAGTGGTCCGGCAGATATTTAAGCTTATCTACCCCCCGGACACCGGTGGTGGAATGGAGAGGACCCTGCTGAGGCTTAACATCGTTCCCTGCACGTTTATAGAAAGGCTTAACAGATTCGTTGCTTTGGTTGAGGTGAATGGGGAAACCAGAAAAGCCCTCGTTACGAACACCGGCCGCCTAAAGGAGTTCATGATCCCGGGAAGAAGGGCATTCTGCCTGCCAAAGAGCGGTGGAAAGACGGATTTCGTTCTGCTGGCCTTTGAAGACTTGGGAGGAAAAGGAGCGGTGATAGACACGAGAACGCAGGCTAAAGCCTTCGAAAGGGCGGTTGAGCTGAACACCATTCCCTGGCTGAGGGACTGCAGGATAAAGCGAAAGGAGGTAACCGTCGGGAAATCCCGCCTCGATTACCTCTTTGAGTGCCCGGATGGTGAAGTCTACGCCGAGATGAAGAGCGCGGTCTTGAGGGGCGGAGAGCGTGGGGAGTACGCGATGTACCCCGACTGCCCGTCTGCACGGGGACGGAAGCACATAAGAGAACTCATCGAACTTAGAAAAGCCGGGAAAGGGGCGATGATATTCTTCATCGGTGCGATGCCCGGCGTGGAGAAGTTCAGGCCCTACGAGAAGGGGGACCCCGTTATAGCAAAACTCCTGAGGGAGGCCCTGAAAACGGGCGTTGAGATACGTGCCCTCAGCATCTCCATGATTCCAGACGGCCGGGTGATCTTAGAAAAGCCATCCCTTGCAGTGGAGCTGAGGGAGGGTTTTTAAAGACCGTCACCCAATCCCGATGGGTATTCAAAGGGGTGATTGGAATGACCATCGTTGATGTTAGGATTCTGGTGGAGGGTGCGAGCGACGTTGAGGTCGTGAGCAAGGCACTCCAGGGACTGGCGCTCGGAAGCGAGTACAACATCACGATATCCTCGATAATCCCAACCACGAACGTGGAGATCGCGAAGAGTGCCGCGGCTGGAGCGGATCTCCTAATAATAGCCACCGACGCTGACAGGGTTGGAAGGGAGCTCGCGGAGAGACTGTACAATGAGCTCAAGGAAATGGTCGGACACATAGAGAGAATGAAGCTCCCCCTCGGTCATGACCTCGAGCACGTTGACGTAGAACTGGTGAGAAAGGAACTCAGGAACACGCTCGTCAGGGCCGGGCTTAAGAGCCTCCAGGTTCTTCCCGGGTACATGGAGATAAGGAGGGAGCTCCTCGACGTGAAGGGTCGCTACGACCAGCTGGCCAACGAATACGAGGCCCTCTACAAGGAACACGAGGAACTCCAGAAGAAGTACGAGGAACTCCAGTCGGAGCTTGAGAGACTCAGGAGTGAGAACGAGGGACTCAAGGAACTTCTGGAAAGAAAACCCAGGCCGGTCAAGATAGAGGACGCCTGGAAGGGCCTCTTCCCGGCGGAACCTGTGCCTGAGGAGAGGATAATCGCGATAGCCGTTGAGAAGCTCGGCCTGGCCGGAAAGATAATCGTCGGACAGGGCTACATTTTCGCGGAGGATGAATCGCTCATAGGTGAGCTCCTCAAGACGGTCTACCTTAGCCTCTCGATCAGGGAAGAGCTCGAGGAAAAGGAAGAGCCGAAGCCCCAAAAATCGCCGGAGGATAGAGCATCAGCGCCGGAGGGGACGAACATCGTGGAGAATCCCGAGCTGAAGCCGGACGAGATAGAGCGCCTCCTGAAGGGCATCGACAATGAGTGAAGCCGAGACGGTGGAAGAGTTCGAGACCTATTTAGACCTCGAGGGCAAGAGTCCCAACACGATTAGGATGTACTCCTACTATGTGAGGAGATACCTCGAGTGGGGCGGAAAGCTGAACGCACGCTCCGCCCTCCGCTTTCTTGCAAGGCTTAGAAGAGAAGGCTACTCCAACAGGAGTCTGAACCTCGTCGTCCAGGCTTTGAGGGCTTACTTCCGCTTCGAGGGGGCGGACGAAGAGGCGGAAAAGCTAAAGCCCCCCAAGGTCCCGAGGAGTTTACCGAAGGCCCTGACGAGGGAAGAAGTTAAAAGGCTCCTATCGGTGATTCCGCCGACGAGGAAGCGCGATAGGCTCATCGTTCTCCTCCTCTACGGGGCAGGCCTTCGCGTCAGCGAGCTGTGCAACCTCAGGAGGAAGGACGTCGACCTCGAGAGAAACCTAATAGTCGTGCGCGGCGGTAAGGGCGCCAAGGACAGGGTCGTCCCGATTCCGGCTTTCCTGGGCGATGCGATCAGGGACTACCTCGAGAGCAGAGAGGACGACAGCGAGTACCTCATCGTCGAGGAGGGAAGGAGAAAAAAGGACGGGCTCTCGCCGAAGACGGTCTGGCATCTCCTCAAAAAGTACGGCGAGAGAGCCGGGGTTGAGGTCACTCCCCACAGGCTCCGCCACAGCTTCGCGACGCACATGCTCGAGAACGGCGTCGACATAAGGGCGATTCAGGAGCTTTTGGGTCACTCTAACCTCTCAACGACGCAGATCTACACCAAGGTCACCGTTGAGCACCTGCGGAAGGCGCAGGAGAAGGCGAGACTGATGGAGGGGCTGATTGAGTGAGCCAGATTGGTCTAACAAATTAGACCATGGTTTTTAAAGTACCAGTCTATTATACCGGACCAAAAATTGTGAAGAATCAGAGCGCACCCTTCTTCCTCAGCAGAGCGAGGTAGCTCGTGAAGGCTCCGGCTGAAATAGTGTCGCCGAGGCCGACGGTTGAGACGGGGTTCTTGACGAGCCTCGTCGGAATTATAACAACCCGGTACTCCCTAGTCCTCAGCTTTCTCTTCGCCTCCTCGAAGCGGAGCTTGACGTATTCTCCCCTCTCGTTGTAGGGAACGCTAAGACCGACCCTAAAATCCTCCGGTGAAATTATCTCTCCCAGGGAGGCCCTCGCAGCAGCCAAAGTCGTTGCCAGCTCGAGACTGCTCCTCAGTTCATCCTCGCTCAGCGGGTTGTCGGCGTGGGTGATGTACATGATGTAGTAGATGGTGTGGATCTGCAGAACTTCGAGGTTCATCTCGTCGATGAGTATCTTCCCGCCCAGGACGGTGTCCTCGATGCGGTTGTAGGTGAAAATCCTATCGGAGAGCTTTGGATAGCCGAGAGCGTTGAGAACGTAGGCGATCTCAGATTCGTCCATTCCAACGCTATCCACGAGCGGAAAGAGGTTGTAGATGACCTTCTTCCTCAGCTCGCGGTTCTGTATGGAGGCGAACTCGAGGTGAACCTTAACGTCCTTCTCGCGCTTGAGAAGGAGAATGTCCCTCTTTGCCTCGCGGAGGTAGTGGTTTGCATCCTTCCCGTCGGAGTAGCGGAGCTTTATGCCTTGATATCCAGAAAGGATAGCCCCGTCAACCATCTCGCCGATCTCCGGGAGGAACGGCTTAAGCTCCGGCTCGGTGTAGACCCTTATGCTCTCAAAGCGTGCCGAAACAATAAAGCGGCCCGAGAAGGGGACCGTTATCGTCTCGTCTCCCAGTTTGAAGGTCGTTCCCGCGCGGAACTCAAAGATTCTGTTTACCTTTATCGGATCCCCCTCGCGATAGGCCTCGCGCGGATGCCTGAAGACGAGCTTCCCGTCCCCAACGACGGGATAGAAGAGGTTTGGCCTGTCAACAAACATCGTGGCCTGCTTTCTCGCGAGATGGGGGGTGTAAACCAGAACGCGCCTGAAATCGAGATTGGCCAAAAGGTTCGCTATTATCCCAGCCTGGCCGCCCATCCTCTCGACGTCGTACCTGAAGTGGGAATCAAACCAGGCGTGAAGCTCCTCGTTGACGAGGGGAACCGCCATCGGTTTGCCCGTCTTGAGGGCGTGGACGAGCCTTGCCACGAAGTCAATGGGCTCTTCAATCTGCCTTGGGTATTCCTCCATCCTCCTCTTCACCGCTTCAGCTCCAAACTCGTCTATGAGCCTCTGAACCGTTTCTCCCGTGAGGTAGACTATCGCATCGACGTTTGTGTTGTAAGCGGTGTAGATCGAAAGCTCCCTCGCCCCGTCCAGAAGCCCCGTGACCATATGTATCACCCTCAGTGACTAACATCTTGAAAATGCGGGGCGGCTCTTAAAAGGGTTTCGTCAGAAAAAGAGGGATCAGAACTCCGTGAAAAGTCTTCCCAGTTCCGGAATCCTCTCCATAACGTCCATCTCCCGGAGGGCGAGCCAGAGGGATGCCTGGTTGCTGGTAACCACCGGAACGCCGAGGTCATCCTCGAGGATCTCGATGATCTCAAAGGTCCGCCAGTTGGTGCAGCTTATGAAGATCGCGTCTGCCTCGTCAATGAAGCTGGCCTTCGCCAGGCGGTAAGCCTCGTGGGGCTCGAGCTTTCCAATCCTGGTGTTGTCCTCAATTCCCAGGCCCCTTATGTCGAGGACCTCGAACTCGTTGGCCTCGAGGAACTCCTTTTCGCGCTGGTTTATCCCGTCGGTGTAGGGGGTTATCACGAGAATCGACTGGGCGTCGAGTATCTTGAGGGCCTCTATTACAGCGGTGCTCGTGCTGACAACCGGAACGTTCACCTCGCTTTCGATCTTCGCCTCGAGCTCTTTCTCGTAGTCCTTCCCGCCTATGAGGGAACCGCTCGTGCATCCGTAGAGGATCTGCTCAACGCCCGCATCCCGGAGCAGCTTCGCAGCATCAACCGCTAGAGCGTTCATCTTCACGAGCTCTTCCTCGTTAACGTTCCTGAGCGGAACCCTGGCAGTGTGGAGCGAAACTCCAACAGGAAGGAATGTATGGAGCTCCATTTCCATCGTGGTGTTCGATGATGGGACAATAAGGCCGAGTCTTCCGCGCCATCCGTACATGCTTTCACCTCCCTCGATTTACTCACAGTTTTTCTTAAACCTTTCCGCCCTAAACGTTTTTATCCCCCGGGATCAACCATCACCGGTGGGAGGATGATAGAGTTCGTCATACTGCTCGGGGTCGTGGGCGGCTGGATAGTTGTGGCCTCAACCCTGTTCCTGATGCTCGCCCTGGGCCGGATCTGGGGCATCCTGGGCGTCTTCCTCACGGTGGGGTTTATACTGATCAACCAGTCGCTCAAGGGGAAGTACATGGAAAAGATAGTGGACGCGACCCCAAAGGCGAAGGACATAGCGGCCCACATCTTCGAGATGAACGAGCTTATACTCCTCTCCTCATACGTGGTCTCCCTCCTGCTCTATGAAGCCATTCAGAAGTACGTCGAGATAATAATCAAGTTCCCGCATGCGCTGGGGTGATAGCATGTTCAACGTCGTTATCGTCAGGTACGGAGAGATTGGAACGAAGGCGAGGCAGACGAGGAGATGGTTCGAGAACATACTCATGAACAACATCCGCGAGGCCCTGGTGAGCGAGGGAATCGAATTCAAGAAAATAGAGGCAAAGCACGGCAGGATCCTGGTGAGGACGAACAGAGCAAAGGAAGCGGTTGAAGTCCTCCAGAGGGTTTTTGGCATCGTCTCGCTCTCGCCGGCGATGGAAGTCGATGCTGAGATGGACAAGATAAACAAAACAGCGCTCAAGCTCTTCCGGAAGAAGAAACGCGAGCTGGGCCTCGAGAAGCCCAAGTTTAGGGTCACCGCGAGGAGGATAACCAAGGAGTTCCCGCTCAAGAGTCCGGAGATACAGGCGAAGGTGGGGGAGTACATCCTGGAGAACGAGGAGAGCGAGGTTAACCTTCACGACTATGATATCGAGGTTGGAGTGGAACTTATGGACGGCAAAGCCTACGTCTTCGTGGACAGGGTTAAGGCCTGGGGTGGTTTGCCGATAGGAACGCAGGGCAAGGTTGTCGCGCTGCTCAGCGGTGGAATAGATTCCCCGGTGGCGGCTTTCCTCATGATGAAGCGCGGTGTGGAAGTTATTCCAGTCCACATCTACATGGGCGAGAAAACCCTCGAAAAGGTCAGAAAGATATGGAACCAGCTGAAAAAATATCACTACGGCGGAAAGGGTGAGCTTATAGTGGTCAGGCCGAAGGATCGCGAGAAAATAATAGAGAAGCTCACGGAGATGAAGAAAGACAAGTACACCTGCGTTCTCTGCAAGTTCAACATGGTGAGGAACGCCGATAAAATTGCGAGAGACTTCGGTGCCAAGGGCATAGTCATGGGCGACTCCCTCGGTCAGGTCGCCAGTCAGACGCTTGAGAATATGTACATCGTCAGCCAGGCGAGTGATTTGCCAATCTACCGCCCGCTCATAGGCATGGACAAGGAGGAGATAGTGGGAATAGCCAAGAAAATAGGCACCTTCGAGCTCTCCACCCTTCCGGAGGACGAGATACCCTTCATACCAAAGCACCCCATAATAAGGGGCTCCTGGGAGGAGTTCAGGAAGCTCTACCGGGAAGTCTTTGGAGAGGACCCCTGCCAGAGAAAGTGCTGAGGTGGAAGCGTGAACTCCAGCAGGTTCCCGGCATACCTCTCACTGCTGCTTCCCCTGGTTTTCTTTGCGGGACTCCTGGTGGTCATCTGGAAGAACCCGTGGTTCTCATTCACTGACAACGCCCTCAGCGACATGGGTTCACTTCACAATCCCCACAGGTGGTACTTCAACGGTTTTTTAATGATCTTCGCGACCATCGGCTTCATAGCGTCGGTGGGAATGCTGAGAAGGGGCCTCAGCTACCTCATGCCCCTCGCGATGATCTGTCTCTTTCTCGTGGGTGTTTTCCCGGAGGAGCATCCCCTCCATCTCCCCCTGGCGGTTCTCACTTACCTTCTGGCGCTGGCGGATGTGGTCATCGTGGGGGTTAAGCTCGGCCGCGCGGGAACCGGCGCTGGCTACCTATGGTCGGGCCTGGCGGTGCTCACCCTGGCCGTTATGATAATCCTGATTGAGAAGGGGGTTTTCAGGGGACTGGCCATTCCGGAACTGATAGGTGTCCTGACGGTTCTCGCGTGGTTCGTCTACCTTGGCCTCCTCCAGCTGCGCGGGAAGTGAGGCATAACCCCTTTAAACCCCTCTGAAAATCGATGACTATGAAGCGCCTCCAGCTCGCCACTTACCTGCTCGCCATCTACGGTTTCCTGCTACTCTACTACGCCTATTCGTGGGGCTCGCTCGTCTACCTTGCCTTTGCCCTCCTCAACCTGTCCCTGGCTTACGGAGTCGGCAGGGAGAACAGGACGGCGATAAAGGTGGCTCTCATCTACTCGGCCCTTGAGTTCTTCTTCGGCCTGCTCTTCCTCATAGCGGGTAACCTTTACTCAGCGGTTGATGCTGCGATAAGCTTCTTCATAATGCACGACATCCTCGGCTACATCCAGGAGGTCTACAGGAAAGAGAAGGATGAAGAAGGAAAAACCGAAGGGGACAAAAGGGGGGAAGAGGAAAAGAGCGAGAAACCAAAGTGATCAGGCGCACCTCTCCCTGTACTCGGAGCTTATCTCCTCTTCCTTCCTCTGAGGTGCCTTGAGGATCATCCTGGCATCAACAACAACGGCACCCTTGCCCTTCTCGTAGACGAAGACCGGGTTTAGGTCCATCTCCTTTATGTAGTTCTCGAGGTCCTCAACGAGCTTGCTGACCTTCAGGAGCATGTCCACGATAGCGTCTATGTCTGCGGGCTCTTCGCCGCGAACCCCCGCGAGAATGGGATAGCCCTTTATCTCGGTGATCATCTTTCTGGCGTCGCGCTCGGTTATGGGTATTATCCTGAAGGTCACATCCTTGAGGACCTCGACGAAGATGCCACCGAGGCCGAACATTATTGCGTGTCCAAACTGTGGATCCTCGACCACACCTATGATGACCTCCCTGCCGGGACGGAGCATCGGGGCAACGAGGACACCCAGTATCTCCGCATCCGGCCGGTATTTCCTGGCGTTTTCAAGGATCTCCTTCCACTTCTGCTTCAGCTCCTCGGGGTTCTTAATGTTAAGCATCACGACCTTGGCATCGCTCTTGTGGAGTATCTGGGGAGACATCAGTTTGAGCGCGACGGGATAGCCTATCTCTTCCGCGTACTTCAAGGCTTCGTCGAGGGTCTTCGCGAGTTTTTCGTTTGGAACGGGAAGGCCGTAGGCCTTCAAAACCTGCTTGGCCTCGTACTCGACCAGGACAGTCCTGCCCTGGGCCAGGACGGACTCAATAACCTTAAGGGCCTCCTCCCTGGACATAACTCATTCCCCCTTAAGTTTTCCGAGGTGCTCAGCGTACCTAACAAGGCCCGCCATAGCCCGGACTCCCCTCTCTGGGGTCGGATAAACGGGAACGCCCTTCTCCTCGAGGAGGCGGGCATAGCGGCTGGTCTTCCTTCCACCCATCGCAACCGCCACTATGGGCTTGTCGCTCTTCCTCTGGTAATCGGCGAGTATCTCTATGACCTTCTCCTCCTCGAGGAGCGGCACCTGGAAGAGGACTATAACGACTATGGCATCAACGTTCGGATCCCTCGTGAAGCCCTCGAGGGCTATCCTGTACCTTTCCGCGTCGGTGTCTCCCACAACATCCGTCGGGTTGCCGGGAACGGCGTGCGGTGGAAAGTGCTCCCTCAGGAACTTTATGGTTTCCTCACTCAGCTCCGCCATCCGGAGGCCGAACTTTGCCACCGCATCACTGGCCATTACTCCAGCGCCGCCGCCGTCGGTGATTATTCCTATCCTGTCGCCCTTAGGGAGCTTGTCCTTAAGTGCCGCAAAGGCTTTGGCGAGATCGAACATATGCTCGAAGTCTTCTGCCCGGATTATCCCGGTCTGCTTGAAGACGGCGTCGTAGATCTTGTCGCTTCCCGCCAGGGAACCGGTGTGGGATGATGCGGCCCTGGCACCGTACTCCGTTCTGCCGCTCTTCAGCGCGACGACGGGCTTGACTCGGGTTATTCTCTTCGCGCTCTCCATGAACTTCCTTCCGTCCTTAACTCCCTCAATGTAGAAGGTGACGACGTTGATCTTGTCGTCGTGGAGGAAGTAGTCCATTAAATCCGCGTCGTCCACGTCTATCTTGTTTCCATAGCTGACCATCTTCCCGATTCCCAGTCCAGCCATCGCGGCCCAGTCGAGCATTGCAGCCGCAAATGCACCGCTCTGGCTGACGAAAGCTATTGGCCCGCTCTTCGGCCTGTCCATCTTCTCTTCAGGCAGGAAGACGGTGTCAACGCCCGTATCGGGAACGTAAACACCAACGCAGTTGGGCCCTATGATTCTTATCCCGTTGGCCCTCGCTATCTCCAGGATTTCGCACTCCAGCTTCTTTCCTTCCTCGCCGAGCTCTCCGAAGCCGCCGGTGATGATTATGACCGCTTTTATCCCCTTCTCGGCTATGTCCCTCATCGTTGCCGGAACAAATGGAGCGGGTATCGAGATAACCGCCAGATCAGTGTCATCGGGAAGTTCCCTAACACTGTGATACACCTTATAACCATCTATCTCATCGAGCTTGGGGTTAACCGGGTAGATGTTGCCCTTGAAGATTCCCCGCTCCTTGTTCCGTTTGAAGTTCTCGAAGATAACGTTTCCAACCTTGCCCTTCTTGTTGGTCGCTCCTATGATAGCGACGGCTTTGGGGTCGAAGAAGGGCCTCAGTTCCTCAACTATTCTCTCCGTCACCGCTATCCCTCCCGAGAAATGTTCCTCACTGAGAACTCGGCGGGAATGTATAAAAGTGTTGCGTTTTGAAGGATAGAACCCCGATGAACCCAGAGGCTCATTGAAGAACTTCTCCTATGAACCGAAGACCGGAACGTGCTTCTGAAATCCCCTTTACCTCAAGGGCCATCGTCACCTCCTGAAACCTTGGAAGCAGCCTCTCCCAGGGAACCGTGCCCCTGCCCGGGGGAAGGTGTTCATCCCTCTCCCCGGAGTTGTCGTGAAGGTGGACGTGAACTATCCTGTCCGCAAAAAGCTCCAGAAAGCGGTCGAAGTTTTGGGTGGTTGTGTTGAGATGCCCAACGTCGAAGGTGATTCCAATCTCGATGCCCCCGATTATCTCGGCCAGCCTGTCGCAGTCCTGGGCATCTAGGATCGGGAAGCGGGGCATGTTCTCGACGCCAACCTTCACTCCGTACTCTTCGCTCCAGCGAGCTATATCCCGGAGGGATCGGCGATGAATTTCAAGGTACTCGCGGGGGTTATTCACGCTGACTGGAGACCAGTGGCCCGGATGAACCGTCACAACCATCGCCCCAAGCTCCGCCGAAAGCTCAAGAGTTTCGCGGATGATCTCCAGCGAGGCATCCCTTATGCGCTCGTTGAAGGAAGCGATGTTGACGTCGCCGAAGGGGGCGTGCACTGTAACTTTCATCCCGTAGGAGGAGAGAATCTCTCGGAAGAGGGGCAGATTGCCGGAGCTCAGGTAGTGCGGCCACTCGCTCATGATCTCAATGAAGTCAAAGCCGAGCTCCCTGACGGTTTGAACCCAGTACTCGAACCCGTCGAGGCTTTTTTCGGAGTAGGCCGTCATCGAAATACCGATCATTCAACCACCAACCATGAGCCTGGCAATCAGAACCACGTAGAGGGTGCCGAAGATGTCGCTGTTGTTCGAGATGAGCGGAATGGCCACGTGGTCGGGGTCAATGTCCTTCTGGAAGAGCAGGTACGAAACCGCGTAGGAGTAAAGCATTATGAAGAGTGCCATGAGGGGATACGTGATGATGAGGATGGAGATGGTTCTCGGAACGTTTGCCCCCGTGGTGAGTATCATCAGGAAGCCGCCTATGAGGACCTTGGTCAGGCCGATAACCGGGGCCGTGGTGAAGAGGGCGAGGATGTCGGTGAAGGCCCCCGGACAGAGAAAGCTCTCTATCTCACCGAGGTGGAGCTTGGTGGAGGTTTTTGCCGCTATTATGGAACCATAGTTGCCGAAGGAACTTAGGACCGCGGGGTAGATGAAGCTCAGTATCATCGAGGCCTGAATAACGTCGCTGAACCTTGCCAGGAGCGAGCCCGAGATGGTGGAGAGCAGCGCGAGACCGGTTATCGTGATGAAGACCTGCTTCAGCTCGAGGAACTCCTCCTTCCTCAACCTGCTCAGAAGGGTGAGGGCGAGGAAGAAAGTTATGACGGCGTAGTTGAAGATCCTGAAGGCCCATGGAGACTTCCCTATGAGGAGTATGAAGAGAACCAAGGACGGAACTGTCAGGAAGTCGCCCATCGAAGCTACCAGCGGTGCCGCGACGCTGTCCGGATCGGTGCCTCTTTTAAATGCAAACATCGTCACGAAGGAGGTGAAGTAACCGAGTATGAAGGAAACGAGTATCGTTGAGGTTATCACTATGAGGAGAACGTCGAGGGCGTTCTTCTTTATGCCCGTAATCACCCCAATGGCCCAGAGCAGGAATATTGGAATGAGGGAGATGAGCATCCTGAGGACTATCTCCTTGAGAACCTTCCTGTCCCTGACCGATGGCTCGAGCTCACCGAGGTAGAGCATCGTGGAGAAGCGCGAGGCCATCGAGCCGAAGACGTTGCCCCTCAGCCCCATCATACCCGGGAGGACCACGAGAAGGCCCGGAAACTGGTTTCTTATTACGTCAAAGTATTTGCCCAGGAACGTGCCCCCAAAGAGACCGAACACCTGGGAGGTGAACAGGGACGGAAGGGTAACCCTGTAAGCTTCCTTGATCTTCTCCCTGAGCTCCCCCATGATCTCATCGTCAATCACGGCAACCAACCTCCGCCCCGACCCCCGACCTTAACGGAGGGGGTATTAAACCTTTCGCAGGCGAAAACTAAATAAAATTTGCCGCTCACTTCACGGTGGTGAGCCCGGAGTGGAGGAATGGGACGAGGTCAAGGTGCCAAAGAACGTCAAAGACATCTTCATTGAAATGAAAAACACGGCCGAACTCATGGTCGATCTGGCCTACTCGGCCGCGCTCTTCAAGGAGAAGGAGATAGCGGAGGAAGTTCTGGAGCTGGAGGAATACCTCGACATCCTCAACTACCACCTCATGATCAGGGCCGTTTTAGCGGCGAGGAACATGAAGGAGGCCGAGCAGATAACATCCATACTGCAGATGGCCCGCTCGATAGATGAAATCTCCAACGCGGCGGCGGATCTCGCCAAGATGGTCCTCGAGGAGAAGCTCCACCCACTCATAACGGAGGTAATCCTCGAAAGCGAGGAGACCATAGGTAGGGTAATCGTTTCCCCTGAGTCCATTCTCGTTGGAAAGACCCTGGAGGAGCTCGACCTCTCCACGAACGCGGGGGTCTGGGTGATAGCCATAAGGCGCGGAAAACGCTGGATATTTGACCCCGATGAAGACACCAAGATCATGCCCGGCGACATACTCATCGGCAGGGGAACGAAAACGGCCCTGGACTATCTGAAGGAGGTAGCGAGGGGGATCATCAAGGTGATACGCCATGAATGAGTACGAGGAGATTAGGAACTGTCTGGTCGAGATGAAGGATCTTTCTGCCCTCATGGTGGACCTGGCCTTCTCTTCGGTGATGTACAACAGCGAGGACATAGCGGAGGAGGTTTACCTGCTCGAGGAGAAGATGGACGACCTGACCCTCAAGGTCAAGAAGCTGACCCTCCGGCTAGCCAAAAAGGAAGAAGATCCCGAGAGTCTGCTCAGCATAATTGATCTGGCCGACATCAACGAGCGCATAAGCGACGCAGCATACGGAATAGCGGACATAATACTCCGCGACATCGAGCCCCACCCCATAATCAGGAAGATAATGGAGGACACGGAGGAGGAACTGGGCAGGGTCAGGGTCCACGGGGGATCGGTACTGGTAGGGAAAACCCTCGCCCAGCTGAAGCTCCCGAGCAAGATCGGAACGAGAATCCTGGCCATCAAGAGGGGAAGCAGGTACATCTACAACCCGGGAAGGGCAGACACCATAGAGAAGGATGACGTTCTCATAGCAGTCAGCTCCGATCTCGACAAACTCCGCGAGCTCGCTGGGGAAGAGATTGAGAAAGAGGAGTGACAACTCCAGTTCGAAAGACTTTCACCGTTTCAAGTCATTTCTCTCCATACCCCGTGGAAGGTAAAAGTCCGGCCTTGCCATTATACCCATGCTCGCTGCCGCCAGGTACACCCTTTCATGGCCCCGGAGGAAAGAACGCTGGGAATGGAGATCCGATGACCCCCATCATCACCGGACTCGATTCCTGCGGTTATGACCGCTAACCCCTGTTCCCCTTTATGTCCGCATCCGTAACAAGTCCCTTCGCATACGGACAGAGTTCCCTCAGAGGGCACTCATCGCACCTCGGTCCTATTGGCTTGCATATCGTCCTTCCGTGGTCAACCATGGCGTGGTTTACGTAGATCCACTTGTCTTCCGGGATGAGCTCCTTTAGGTACTCCTCGACCTTCTCCGGCGGAACCCTCGGCGGGGCCAGGCCGAGGCGCTTGCTTATCCTGTTGACGTGAGTATCAACCGGTATAGCCTGCCTTCCAAAGCCGTAGGCTAAGACTATGTTCGCGCACTTCCTCCCGATGCCGGGCAGCTTCATGAGCTCATTTATGTCGTCAGGCACCTTTCCGCCGTACTTCTGGAGGATTATTTGAGAGGCCTTAACAATCCACTCGCCCTTGGTCTTCCAGAGGCCAACTCCCTGTTTTCTCAGGAATTCCTGCATCACCTCGACCGGTGTGTTTGCTATCGTCTCGATGTCTTTGTATCTCCTGAAAAGCTCCTCCCAGACGCGGTAGGTTACCTCATCGCGCATGCGCTGGGAGATTATGCAGTGAACGAGCGTCCTGTAGGGATCGCCTATGAGGAGCTTCTCCCTGGGATAGGTCTTCATGAGAATTTCGACTATTTTCCCGGCTCTCCTCTTCTTCTCCTCCCAGCTTTCATCGAAGGTGAATCTACGGCCTGATGATCCTAATCCTTCTCCCATCAATCACCACCACTGCGTTTTCGGTTGTCCTAACTCCTTTAAGGTTCTCGAACTGCTCGCTATAAATCTTTTGTCCCTCCCCAGACAGCAGTACGACCTCGTTACCCCGGATCACTGCAAAACCCCGACCAAAGGGCAGGACATCGTCCACCGGGCCATCGAACTCCACGGTTATTGTTTCGATCTCCCCGGGGGAGAGCTCTATCTTCGTGTTTTCTCCAACCTTCAGGGGCGATGGCTCCGCAAGGAGAACCCTGAAGGCCAGAGGTTTTCCAAGGAGGTCCACCTCCACGATGTCGCCGGTTTTTACCTCTCTTCCGGAGAGTTTTGCCCGCAGTATCTCCTCAAAGCCCGATGGCAGTTCCGCGTCGAAGAGGGGTTTAAGAACCAGTCTCATGCTATCACCGGTTGAAAAAGGTTGTGAAACCTTAAATGTCTAACCCCCGACCTGTGCTCTTGAAAGGGTATTCTGGATTATTAATCCAGGCATCTATCGTGAATACCGGCTCATCCCGGGGAATTCCCCCGTCAGTTTCACCGAAAAGCTTAAAGTAGTCTTTTCTTACATTAGGTTAGGGAAAGGGGGTGAGAACGTGGAATCAAATAAGAACCTTGGAAGGCTACTGGACATCCTTGGAAACGAGACGAGGAGGCGGATACTCCTCCTGCTCACCCGAAGGCCCTACTTCGTCAGCGAGCTCAGCCAGGAACTCGGGGTCGGCCAGAAGGCCGTCCTGGAGCACCTTCGGATACTGGAGAGTGCAGGACTTATCGAGGGGCGGATAGAAAGAATACCCAGAGGAAGACCCCGGAAGTACTACACCATAAAGCGCGGCTTCAGAATAGAGGTCCTCCTTACCCCCTACGCCTTCGGCACCGAGATGTACGAGCCCAAAGTCCCGCGGCCCACCAAGGAGTACGATCAGGCAAGGGCTCTCATCAAGTCGACCGAACCCCTTGAGGAGAAGATACGCGAACTTCTGACGTTCCTGGAGGGGATTGAAAAGAGGATAGAAGAACTTGTAAGAACGAAGCAGGAGCTCGAAGAGGTCCGTCTCCTGACCGAGACCTACATAGAGAACCTCCTCCGCAGGATAGCCAGGGAGGACGAGCGAGAGTTCGAAAGAATAGTGAAACAGTTTGGACCCAGGCTGCCGAGAAAAATCCTCGATGCTCTGGAGGACGTTTAGGGGAAGAGAGCCTGAGGAACGATCTCAGAGTATCTTGCCCTCTTCCTTTAACCTCACGAGCCTGGTCACGTAACCGGCTATTCTGTTCCTCGTGGTCTTGCTCTGGACGGTGGTGAGTTCTTCAACCTTCCTCTTGTTGTGCTCGAACTCCCTGTTGAACTCGTTTGGATAGCGGTCAATAAGCTCGCGGGCAACCCTCTTGATGAACGTCTGCTTGATGTTTCCCATCATCAAACCCCCCGTTAGCTTGATTCTGACAACCATACCCCAGTCTCGAAAGCGGTTTTAAAGCTTTTCCCTCACTCAGACTTATAAACCCCGCGACGGACCGGAATGCATGTTGCGGGAGGCAGTTCACTGCAGAGGACACGAGAACGTTAGGGCCACCCACAAATCGACGCTGGAGTTCACGAAGGAGGACCACCTAACCCCAAGGGGAGATTGCATACTTTGCGTTGGGGCGGATAAGGGGATAAACGACCTGAGCGAGGAGTTTAAAGCCGCGTTAAAAGCCGGAAAAAAGCTCCTCATCAGGATTAAGGTAGGCAACCTTGTTGAGGAAATCATCGCGGAGGGAAGCCCCGATCTGATCCTCGACCACGACTGTTCGATGGTCGTCCGGAAGAGCACCTACATCGACGGGAGAACGCTTGCAGTGAGGGCGAACAAGGCCGCTAGAGACATTAGCAGGCGCGTTGTTGAGCTTTTGAAGAACCCTGAAACGGTAGCTGAGATCGAGCTCATCATCTCGGAGGAAAAGCCTTAAAAGGCCAAACTTTTATTAACTTCCGGTGATGAAAATGCTCGAGGGTTACTACATCGTCGAAAACACCGGCATTGTTCCGGCCGAGAGGCGCTTCAAGTTCAAGGACCTCAAGGCTTGGGGCTACGACCTCCACCTGGGAACCATAGACGGCAGGGAGGCCTACTTCGTCTCGAGAACCGGAACGAGGGAGGAGGGAGAAACCTACACGGAGGATGGAAAGAAGTACCACATCAGCGAAACCCAGAGGGAAATACCAAAGAACGCCCGACTGCTGGCGAAGATAATCATCGAGAGGGGCCAGCCCTACCTGGAGTTCTGGCTCGACACGGAGGGTGCCGACTACCCCCTGGCCAAAGAGGACCCGAGGATAATCCTTCACCGCTTCTGGAGGGAGAAGAAGTTCAGGCAACTTGAGAAGCACGTGGGCAGTGTTGGACTGACGACAGACTTCTTCAAGGACCGGGTTTTCATCAAGAGCATCCCCCTGCCCTTCGAGGAGTATCCGCCCAAGGTCAGGCGCGTTCTAAGGGAGGTCCGGGACGTCCACCGCGACATGACGGACTTTGGAAGGTTCGTCTTCCAGTACTATGGCGAAGAGGAAAAGACTCACAACTACCGCCTCTGGTGGCTCCTGCCGACGATACACCTCTTTGATGTCGAGGTTTCAAACGAGGTCGATAAGGTCTTGGCCATGCTCGACTGATCCCCATCTTTCCCTTTTCTGACGTTTTCGGTATCACCGGGGGATGAGAGTGTGGACGTCCTGATCCGGCGAAGGCCCGTAAAGTACGCGAGAATTGAGGTGAAACCCGATGGTAAAGTGGTCGTCACGGCCCCGGAGGGCTTTGGCGTGGAAGGCTTCATCGATAGGCACAGGCGATGGCTCGAGGCCAAATTGGGGGAGATAGACGGCCTTAGGGAAATAGCTGAGTCGGGCTTTCCTATAGGGGGAGAGTTCTATACTGTGGTCAGGGGAAGAAAGACGAAGGTCCACGAGAGGTTTAGGACGGTGGTTCTCTCCGCCTACCGCGACGAGGCCATCTCCGGTCTGAAGGCATTTCTCAGGCCGAGGCTCCTCCCGCTAGTGGGGGAGTACTCCCAAAAGATGAACGTCACCCCCGGGAAGGTCTTCATCCGGCATCAGCGGAGCAGGTGGGGGAGTTGCTCAGCGAAGGGCAACCTCAACTTCAACGTCCGCCTCCTTTCCGTCCCGCCCGGGCTTCGGGAGTACGTTGTTGTCCACGAGCTGGCCCATCTGAGGTTCCCGAACCACTCAAAGGCTTTCTGGGAGTTCGTTGGAGGCTTTTATCCCGGATGGCGGAGCGCGAGGGAGGAACTCAGGAAGTGGTGGAGCATCATCGAGCTGAATTCCTACTGGAGGTGGCTGGGCGGTGAAAGCGAGGAGCTTCCTGAAATCCCTGGCCTCCATAACCGATGAGCCTGAGGTTTGGCCCTCTTTCTTCCGCTCCTTTCCCCCAGGATAGAGTCCTTTTCACGCCCTTTTGATACCCCTGCTCCTCGTTAAGAAAGATGTTCCCTCCATTCTGCGCGGCGGGCTTAATACCAAGCCGCAGACCGGTTTCGAAAGCCTGATCGGGAAAACCGCGGTGGTTGTTGAAGACTTAACTCCTGAGGGCCTTGTGAAGCTCGAAGGTGAGGTTTGGAGTGCTAAATGGGTAAACGGGACTGCTGAACGGGGCGGGGAGGTTGTGGTCATCGGCGTGAGCGGCGCTAAGGTTCTCGTGGAACGCCGAGCATAGCTAATATCCTCGCTATCTCTTCCGGATGGTTCGTCGTGAAGGAAACCGTCCAGCCCCTTTTCTGCTTCAGCACGACGCAACCTTTAGCTGGAAGGGTGAAGTGAATCGCCCGGAACAGCCCATCCAGCCCTCTGAAACGGAGAAGCTGGCGATGTTTTCTATCTTGACTGTCTTCCTGACCACAAGGCCGAGAAGGCCCCGTATCCTAACCTCACGCTCGTCTATCTCAATCCGAATGGCCACGATGTCAACGAGTACCGCCAGCAGAAGGAGGGAGGCCGCAAACATCATCCAGAAAGCCTTCGAGTAATAAGCGGCAGCGGTGCTCCAGGCCAGCAGCACCACCGCAAGGAGCATGAGCAGGGCGAAACCGCGGCTGAAAATCCTCTCCTCGTAGAGGGCCATGTCACCACCGGTTTTAGTTCGCGCAACCCCTTTAAACCTTGATGCAAACTTTCACCGGTGATATGATGACCGGAACGGATGGACTTAGTGACGATGAGATAAGGAAAATTCTGACCAAGTACCGTAAAATAGCCCTCGTAGGCGCCTCACCGAAGCCCGAAAGGGATGCAAACGAGGTGATGCGCTATCTCCTCGAGAAAGGCTACGAGGTCTATCCCGTGAACCCGCGCTACGAGGAGGTTCTCGGGCGAAAGTGCTATCCAAGCATCCTGGATATCCCTGACGAAGTTGAGATAGTCGACCTCTTCGTAAGGCCGGAGTTCACGATGGAGTACGTGGAGCAGGCGATAAAGAAGGGGGCAAAGGTTGTGTGGTTCCAGTTCGGAACGTTCAACGAGGAGGCCTTTAAAAGGGCCAGGGAGGCCAGCTTAACAGCTGTAGCCCACAGGTGCATAAAGCAGGAGCACGAGAGGCTCATCGGTTAACCCCTGTACCTCAGCACGTGGATGTCCCTAACGAGCCTGTGCCTCTCCTCGTAGTCGGTGTATTTGCCAAGAACCTCGAAGCCGATCTTGCCGAGCCACTTTCTGTCTTTTCTGTATATCCCGCCGCCGCTCAGCCTGTAGGCCGGGAAGACGAAGACGACTTTTCCCTTCCTCCTCAGGACGTCGGCAAAGCTCTCGAAGACGGAATAGTAAAACCTATCAAGCTCGTTGGCCAGCTTTATCGCCTCCCCCCTGCTCGGATTTCTCCTGAGGGGCTTCCCAAGGTATGGCTCGGTAACTATCGCATCAAACCTCTGCCTGAAGCACCTCTTGAGCTTCCTCGCGTCGCAGACCTCTAAATGAGCCGAGTTCTTGAGGTGAAACTCCCTTTTGAGCCAGGCGAGGTTCTTTTTCGCGGCCTTTATCTGCTCTGGATCGCGGTCGCTCCCGTAGGCGTTCAGACCCTGGAGAACGAACTCCTGAACCACCGTTCCAATCCCGCAGAAGGGATCCAAAAAGCTTCCCTTCCTGATCTCAGTGAGGTTCACCATTATTCTCGCCAGCCTGGGAGGGATCGATAGGATCGGCTTCTGAACGGGTCTTTCCACGTCGAGCTTCTTCAGCTCGAAGGGGTCCGTTACTTTAACCGTCTCGCCCACTAAAAAACTCCCGTCTTCCCGGAATAGGAAGACGAAGTCCTTGACCTCCGGAAATCCCTTCAGTATAAGCTCGGAGGGCATCGCGTAAACCCTGGCGGGCTTGAAGAACTTCGCCGGGCCTTCGGACTTAAACGTCTTCTTTATCTCGCTCCCCAGTTTTCTCCACAGCCTCCAGTCGCTCCTCCCGTAGATGCTCACCGTAAACAGTCTCGAGTATTCGAGGTTCTTTAAGGCTTCTTCACCCTCACCGACTATCCTCACGAGCTTGAGCGAACCACCGAGCCACCTGAAGTGACGTTCCACCTTCGGGGACGAGTGAAAGACCATCCAGCTCGAACCGGATTCCACAGGTCGGACGTGGAGAGAGAACCTTCGTCCGAATGAAAGGAATTCCGCCTCGCTGAGCGCGGGATTCTTGCCGAAGATGACGGAGTACATGGTCCCGGCTGGGGAGAGGTTCTTAAAAACGTTCCGGGGTTAGGTTAATAAGAGCCCCCGATCAACTGGGGGCGTGAAATCAAAGCCCTGGAGGACCGACGTCATGCTCGTGAGAGAGATCCTCGCCTCCGTCGATGTCATCAGAGACCCCTATGTCAAATCGGTGACGTACGCCAGGATCGGGGAGAGGCTGGCCCGTGCCGGCGATGTCAACCATCGAACCGCCTTCCTGAAGGCCCTCGATACTGCCAGGGAAATCGAAGATCCGGTGAAGATGTTCCGTGCCCTTCTCTCCGTGGGCCACTCACTGGGTAGGGCGGGGTTCAGGACATATAGAAAGGTCTTTCAGACAGTTCTCGAGGACTCAAGACTTCTACCACCTCCCGGAAGGGACGAGGTGATGAGAACGGCCGTTTCCTACCTGCTGGCCCTCGGAGAAACGGGCGAGGCGGTAACCTACGCCCTCGAGATAGCCGATTCAAAGGTCAGAAACGAGGTCCTGCTCCAGATAGTGCGGGCCAGCGCAAGGACCATGGACGGAGACCAGCTCAAAGCCGCGTACAGGCTGAGGAAGGGCAAGCTAGCCCTCGAGTACATAGAGGGAGAACCCTATCTCTCAAGGGCCCTTCTCGAACTCACCAAGGCCTACATCTCCCTCGGAGCCTACGAAAAGGCCATCTCTCTGCTGAGGGCCATGGGGTCAAGGGAATGGACCAGACAGGCCTTCAAGGAAGTGTCCTTCCGCCTGAAGGAGAAGGGAGTTCTCGGGCATTATATAGACCTCCTGGAATCGATCGCCGGGGAGCTGATAGAGAAGTTTGGCAGGGAGTTCACGGAGGAGCTGGCGCTGGCCTTTGCCCTTGCCGGGGAAGGGAAGTCTGCGGTGGAGCTCATAAGAAAGCTCGAGAACGGGGATGATCTGCTCGTCAGCACCGCCCTCGAGCTGCTCGGAAGGGATCCCGAAGTCCTTCCGGACTTTATCTCCGTCCTGAACGAGGGGGAAGCCGAGCTGGTTGGAAAGGCGGTAATGAACCGTCTCCTTGAGAGGCCGGAGCTGGCGAGAAAGGATGTGGTTGAGGCCGTTGAAAAGAGCACTCCCAGCGAGGAGGTGCTGGCCAAGGTCTCAAGGTACTACGTCCTCACAGGAAGGATAGATGACGCCCTGAGGGTCGGCTCCAGGATCGAGGATCCTGAGCTGCGCTCCGTGGTAATGGCCGACGTTTCCCACCACCTGCTCAAAACGGGTGACATAGAGCGCGCCATAGACACCGCCCTCGAGGTGAGGGATCCGCGGTTTTCTTCAATACTCGTCTCGGAGATCCTGATAAAGGCCCTTGAGAGGGAACTTCCCGGGAGGGTTAGGCAGTGGAGCGGCTCAAAACACTGATCGGAAAGCGGGAAAACAAGATCGAGTTCGTGAGGGATCTCGTAGACCTGCTCCTGACCGGGGAATTTTACTCGGACGAGGTGCTCTTCAGGGACGCCGTGGAGGAGATCTACTCCATCCTTCGTTCGGAGGTCGTGGAGAACTGCAGGAGGGATCTCACGGACGCCTATGAGACGGCGCTTCTCCTCAGGACCTCCATCTCTGGAAGGACGGAAGGCGTCGGAGACCTCCTGCGAGAGCTGAGGCGAAACCTGAAGAGGGCGGGAAGCTAAACGTACTGGGCGTGGTGAGCTATCCTCTCGAGAAGTTCGTTGAAGCCCTCGTAGGTAACCAGGGACAGCGGAATCGCTTCCTGCTCCAGGCGCTTCTTTATGATTTTTCTGAGTTCTTCAACGCGCTCCTTCGGAACGAGGTCAACCTTGTTGATAACCACTATTATCGGCTTCTCATAGCGCATCTTGAGGATGTGGTGGAGCCTTTCCATCCCCCTGTGGAGGCCAACTGTCGCGTCAACCATGTGGATTATTATGTCTGCTGAGGTTATCTCCTTCACTATTTCCTTAAAGCGCTCCTCGCTGAGAACCTTCCCCCGAAGCTCCCTCTTGGGATCGAACAGGCCCGCTGTGTCGATGAGAACGAACTCATCCGCTCCCCCCAGGGGGTTCTTCATGCCCTTCGGTATCTTAAGCTTGCCGAAGCGCCGCCTTATCACACCCTTCGTCGTCCCGGGCAGGTTCTCAACTTCACTCACCTTTCCGCCTATGAGCGCGTTCATCAGCGTTGATTTGCCGACGTTCTCCGCGCCTATAATCGCAACCTTTATCATACCCTCACCCCTAGTGGTGATGAATCATGGGGATATAAAGGTGATGAGCATGCCCAGGCGGGTTAAACTCGGTCACCACTACTACTACATCGTCACGGTTGATGACCTCCACTCCGGCGGTTTCAGGGGGAAGAACATCGTCATCAAGGGTGTAATCGAGGACAAACCCCTCATCGAGTTCCTCCCGATGGAACTGCCGAGCTATCGGACGACCTTCACCGTGTCGGGAATAAAGGTCGAGTTCTCAGGAAGCCCCTGCATCGGCCTGGGTGACAGTGTTAAGGTCTACGGCCGCTTCCTTGGGGACTGCATAATAGCGAGCGCCGTTGAGACCGATAGGGCGCTCTTCACAACCGAGGAGTGAGGTGCTGATGATGTCCCTTTTGGAGCTTTTCCTCGAGGCGGGCAGCCTTAAGAAGCTTCCCAGAACCGGCTGGCTCCTCCGCGGGGTTATAAACCCGGAGAGCATAGCGGATCACAGCTTCAGAACCGCCCTCATAGCCCTATTCCTCGCGGACGAGCTGAGGGCCAAAGGCATTGAAATCGACACCGAGAAGGCCATCAGGATGGCCATCCTCCACGATCTGGCCGAGGCCAGGATAACCGACGTTCCGCTCACGGCACAGAAGTATCTGGACAAAGGAAAAGGCGAAAGAGAGGCGTTGATGGAGATGCTCTCCTCCATCGGCCGCGGGGACCTCTTGAGTCTCTTTGATGAGTACGAGAACGAGACGAGCATTGAAGGCAAACTCGTCAAGTTCGCGGACAGGATGGAGATGCTGATTCAGGCCTACGAGTACGAGAAAGCTGGATTCAGGAACCTCGACGAGTTCTGGGGTGCTGTTGAGAAGCTGAGGGAGAACGAGTTATACGAATATTTTGGAGACCTCATCGAAGATCTGGTGAGGTTAAAGAGAAAGGTTAAATAGTTGCAGCACGGTTAGTCGGATCATGATGCAACAATTCTCTTCTCTCCATTTCAGTCTCTCATCCCCCATTTGTCCAGGGCAGCGTAGTGTGGCGCCGGCGACTTCCCGTAGATTTTGAAACAAACTTGTTGACGTTAATCTTTTTGTTTGCTCAAAATGTTTAAATACCCGCTTCTGTCCATCTCCAGTGGTGGTGCTGGGTGAGGTTAAAGGGCATACTCCTCCTTTTCCTGCTTGGCTTTTCGCTCATAGCCTCTGGATGCATCGGTTCCGGCACCTCGCCGCGGGAGAAGACGGTAACCCTCGTTGTTTTTCACGCGGGTTCCCTGAGTGTTCCGCTGGCTGAAATCGAGAGGGAATTCCAGACCTACGCGAGGGAAAAGCTCAACTTGAGCGTGAGCTTCCAGGACGAGGCCAGCGGAAGCGTCATGGCCGTCAGAAAGGTAACCGACCTCGGAAAGAAGGCCGACATAGTTGCCGTTGCCGATTATACTCTAATACCCCAGATGATGGTCCCCAACTTCACGGATTTCTACGTGCTCTTCGCGACGAACGAAATAGTCATCGCTTTCACTGATAAAAGCAGGTACGCCGACGGGATAAACTCCGACAACTGGTACGAAATCCTCGCGAGACCGGACGTCACCTTTGGCTTCTCCGACCCCAACCAGGATCCCTGCGGCTACCGCTCGGTCATGGTAATGAAGCTGGCCGATATCTACTACGGGAAGCCCGTCTTTGAGACCCTCGTCGAGAAGAACACGAACATCCACGCCAACGGGACCCACATCTATGCCCCCAAGCAGATCGAAGTTAAGAACGAGAAGGTCGTCATAAGGCCGAAGGAGACCGATTTAACCGGCCTCGTTGAGAGCGGAAGCCTCGACTACTTCTTCATTTACAAGAGCGTCGCGGAGCAGCACCACCTGCGCTACATCACCCTCCCGGCTGAGATAAATCTCGGGGACTTCAGGAAAGCTGATTACTACACCCAGGTCAGCATAACCCTCGGCTCAACGGGGAAGACAATCAAGGCCAAGCCCATTGTCTACGGCATCACGGTTCCGGGTAACGCTCCCCACAGGAAGCTCGCCATCGAGTTCCTCAAGTTCCTCCTCGGCGAGAAGGGCAGGGAGGTCTTTGAAAAGAACCACCAGGACTTCCTCAACCCGCCGGTAGCCTTCGGAAACGTGCCGGAGGAGATAAGGGCGCTGGTTAGAGTGGAGGGGTGAGCTTTTAGCCCCTTTCCTCACCCTGGTTCGGTGTATGCCATGAGGCGCGACTACACGCTCTACCTCTTCGCAGCACTCGGGAGTTTCCTGATAGTTTACATAGCCCTCCCCTTAGCCGTCATTTTCCTCAAACAGGCCTCCGATTGGGAGATGCTCGTTAAAACCCTCCAAGATCCGGCCGTTTTGGATGCCGTCAAAAACTCCCTCCTCACTGCGACGGCAACGACCTTCATAGCGCTCCTCTTCGGCGTCCCTTTGGGCTACGTCCTGGCGAGAATGGATTTCCCGGGGAAAAGCGTTGTTCAGGCCCTCGTTGACGTCCCGATAGTCATCCCCCACTCCGTCGTCGGAATAATGCTCCTCGTGACCTTTTCAAAGGCAATCCTCGACAGCTACACTGGAATAATAGCCGCCATGCTCTTCGTCTCCGCCTCGTTCACGATAAACGCCGCAAGGGATGGTTTTCTGGCGGTTGACGAAGGACTCGAGCACGTGGCCAGAACCCTTGGGGCATCGAGGTTCAGGGTTTTCCTGTCCGTTTCGCTCCCAATGGCCCTCCCTTCTGTGGCCAGCGGCTCGGTGATGACCTGGGCGAGGGCCATAAGCGAGGTCGGGGCAATACTTATTATAGCCTACTACCCCAAGACGGCACAGGTTCTGGTCCTCGAGTATTTCAACAGTTACGGTCTGAGAGCCGCGAGGCCAATAGCTGTGATCCTGGTTGCGATGAGCCTGACAATCTTCGTGCTTCTCCGCTGGCTCGTGAGGAGGGGCGGGAATGCTTGAGGTAATCTCCATCTCCAGGGACTACGGGGGGTTCCACCTGAGGGACGTAACCTTCGGCGTCGAGAAGGGCGAGCACTTCGTGATCCTTGGCCCGAGCGGCGCTGGAAAGACCGTTCTCCTCGAGGTGATAGCCGGCATCGTGGAGCCCGACTCCGGGCGGGTTTATCTGAACGGGCGGGACGTGACCGATCTACCCCCAGAAAGGCGAGGTCTGGCTTACATTCCCCAGAACTATGCTCTCTTTCCTCACATGAGCGTCTACGACAACATAGCCTTTGGGCTGAGACTCCGAAAGCTCCCGAAGACCGAGATAAAGCGGAAAGTCAGGGAAGTGGCCGGGGTTCTCGGTATAGCCCACCTCCTTAACAGGAAACCGAAAACCCTCAGCGGCGGTGAAGCCCAGCGCGTTGCTATAGCCCGGGCCCTCGTTATCGAGCCCCCCCTGATCCTCATGGACGAGCCCTTCGCCAACCTCGACGTTCAAACCCGGTCGAAGCTTTTAACCGAGATGAAGCGCTGGAGGAGGGAACTGGGCTTTACCGCCATTCACGTCACCCACTCCTTCGAGGAGGCCGTCAGTCTGGGCGACCGCGTTGGAGTAATGCTCAAAGGAAGGCTCGTTCAGGTCGGTTCAGTAGGGGAAGTCTTCTCAAGGCCGGCAAACGAGGAGGTTGCCCGATTTCTGGGTTTTGAGAACATCATCGAGGGGATTGCGGAGGGGAGAAAGCTACGGGCTGGTGGTCTCGAGATAGAGCTCCCCCTGGAGGTCTCCGGAAGGGTGAGGGTTGGCATAAGACCGGAGGACATGATCCTCTCCGCGGGACCCATTGGAAGCTCAGCGAGAAACGAGTTTAGGGCCATCGTTGATTCGATAGAGGAGCTCGGTCCCCTCGTGAGGGTGCACCTCCTCGTTGGGAGGCTCATTCTGAGGGCCTTCATCACGCGCTCCTCCCTGCTGGAGCTGGGAATAAAACCCGGGGAGAGTGTTTACGTGGGTTTCAAGGCGAGTGCCATTCACATCTTCTGAGCTCCGGCGATCGGCTTCCGCCGACTACAGTCCGAACCCACAAAATTTTTAAGCTTTCCATATTTCGGGTTTTATTGGATATAGTAATTGACATCTGCCATCGAGGTGTAGAGGAATGGACGCAAAGGAGTTCAAAGACCTCGCAGAGAACATCGTTGGGGCCATATCATCCGTTTATATCGGCAACGAGCCCGTGGTTAGAAAGACCCTCGCGGCGGCCCTCGTCAACGGCAACGTTCTCTTTGAGGACTACCCCGGCCTGGGAAAGACGCTACTGGCCAAGGCCTTCGGGAGGGTTCTGGGGCTCAAATACACCCGCGTCCAGTTCACTCCCGATCTACTCCCGGCCGACATCCTGGGAACCAAGGTATGGCGCCAGAACCTTGGAACCTTCGAGCTGATAAAGGGGCCAGTCTTCACCAACGTTCTCCTCGCGGACGAGATCAACCGCGCGCCACCGAAGACCCAGTCTGCTCTGCTCGAGGCGATGGAGGAGAGACAGGTCACCATCGAGGGAGAGACTTTTTCCCTGGAGAGGCCCTTCTTTGTCATGGCCACCCAGAACCCGATAGAGTTCGAGGGGACCTACCCCCTCCCCGAGGCCCAGCTCGACCGCTTCCTGGTCAGGCTCCACGTCGGCTACCCCCGAACCGAGGAGGATGAGCTGGCCATCCTGGAGGCTCGCCTGAGCTGGGGAAAGGACGATCCCACCACCGACCTTAAGCCGGTGATAGACCGGGAGACTTTTATAGAGATGCAGGAGCTCGTGGAGAATGGCGTTTACGTGAGCAGGGACGTTCTGAGGTACATCGTCAATCTCGTGAGGAACGCCCGGGCCGATTCGAAGGTTGAAGCAGGCCCGAGCCCGAGGGGGGCCATAGCCCTGATGAAGATTGCAAAGGCAAACGCCCTCCTCGATGGCAGGGACTTTGTGATCCCCGACGACGTCAAGACCCTCGCCATGGACGTCCTTGCCCACAGGGTAGTGATCAAAGCGGAGTACTCCTTCGAGGGAGTAGGCGGCGAAGATGTTATAAAAGACGCCCTGAAGAAGACCCCCGTCCCCAAGGGAGCTGAGTATGAATGAGACGGGAGCACGCGGCCATTCTGCTCTTCTTCCTTATTCTCATCTCAACACTGACCCTGGGCCAAATCTTCGTGTTAGAATCTCCATCCCCTGCGGATCACAGGGAAAAGACTCAGCCCCTGATTCACAGCCCCCTCCAGTCCCTCCACAGCAGGAATCAGGCAGAAGAATCCCAAAATAACACCGAGAGGAACAATCATCAGAAAAATCCCTCTGCCTTAGAACCTCCACGGGATTTCCCAGGCTTCGTTCCACCCAGGAGCGACTTCCGTTTTGTCCCCACGGACGTTGATACCGACTGCCCGGTGGCCGTACTCCCGGAGGATCCGGAGCTTGTATGCATAAAATCCCCCGCCAGATCGTTGCCGATACTTCCCTGGAAGGATTACGGATACTGGCAGTTAATCGTCTGGTACCGGGGAAAGTACTACATCCCAATAGTAACGAACGACGGGGACGTCCACACGGTTCAGGGGGTTAACGGGGAGGCAGTGGTTGACACAACCTCGCCGCTGGTCTTTTCCTCACCCGGGGAGAGCTTCTCGATTCCCTTCTATGTCTCAGGGCCCTATCTCCATATCAACGTGAGCTTCGCCTTCACGGGAAACATCGTCCGGGTTGGAGAACGCAACGGGAGCGTTCACCTTGAGTACAGGGTGCCTCCCTTCGCGACCCGGGAGGAGATACATCCCACAGGTTACTATCCGTTCTTTGTCACCGTCGACACCGGAAACCGGACATACGCTCTCCTCAGCTGGGTTGCCTTTCTGAAGAAGCCGGTTGTTGAGATCACCAATTATTCGAAGAAACTCGCTGGAAACGGGGACCTGCCGGTTGAGGTATCCGGCAGGGTTTACTACCCCGACGGAATGCCCGTCCCCATGGGGAGGGTCTGGGTCACGGTGAACAGGAGCAAGGGGACGAAGGGTTTTATCATAGGCTATGGAAAGGTCAGCAACGGCAGGTTCACCGTCAGGGGCGTCGTTACCTCATCCATACCCCCCGGCAGCTACCACATCATAGCCCACTACCGCGGCTATCCCGCGGCCCCCTCAAACAGCGACCCCGAACTCTTGATAAGGAGGAGACCCGAGATAGAGGCATCGCTGAGAAACGATACCCTCATTATCAGGGTGCACTGGCGCAGCGTTCCGCTCGCAAACAGAAGCCTTACGGTGACGGTTGGCAACTCCACCTTCACCCTGAGGACAGACGAAAGGGGATTCGCAAGACTCCATCCAATACCGGCCGGAGGGAAGAAAATCCTGATTTCATATCCGGGCGACAGGTTATATCTCCCCGTGGAAAAAACCGTCGTTCTCTCCCGGGGGGGAGAAAATGGACTGAAGATCTCCGTTAACAGGACCATCCTGACCCAGGTTTCCATCGGACTCTCTCTGGTTCTTCTTCTCGTCCTCGTGGTGACAGGCAGGAGCAGGCTTCACCTCAACCCGGGTCTGAAACTTTCCCCGCCCTCCCTCAAATACTCTAAAACGTCCGTTCAGTTTATCGAACCCAGGAGGAGGGTCTTCCTACCGGACGAGATCGTACCCGTTGTCCTGTCGGAGAAGGCCGAACTGACTGTCGATGGCAAGAACCTGGGTGCGGACGAGCGGTTCGAACTGAGACTGCCGCCCGGGAGACACCTCCTGCGGGCCGGGAGTGAAGAGATCGAGCTTCATATACTCCCACCCAAGGAAGCGGTTGTGGATCTCTACGAGCAGCATTTCCTCCCCTTCGTGAGATCCCTCGGGATCCAAACGCGGGAGCGAACCCCTCTGGAGATCGCCGGGGCCCTCGTCAGAAAGGGCATCGCGGAGGAACCCGTCCTCACGATAACGCGAACGTTGGTCCTGGCCAAGTACTCCGAAAGACCCGTCGGAAAGGACGACTTCTGGAGGATGGTGGATTCCCTGGAGAAGCTGGGGGTGCTGTGAATGGCGAAGCTGAGGGATCTGAAATCTGCGGCGAGCAGCTTTCTCATGTGGACGGTCATGGCGACAATGTTCACGAAGGGAATCCTGGTACCGATCATCTTCGGCATAGGCGGTTTGATCCTCTGGGCCTCCCACCGAGCAAGGCGGAGGGAGGACCTCCTGGTTCGGGCAGCGGGGTTCATGGTAATGGCACTCGCCTCCCTCCTCGCCGGCGACGGCTGGCTGACCCGCTTTCTGGCGCTGTCCTTTGGGGGTGTCAGCATCGCCTACCTTATGGTTTACGCCTTCTACCGACTAACCGGAAGCGACTTCCTGGAGAGGTACTTTCTGGTCCTGGCGGGTTCCGTGGTGCTCTCGGCCCTCCTGGCCTCGTACCCCCACCCAGGAACGGTCCTGTTTGCGCTGTTCTACCTCCTCGTTGCATCGGCGATAGTTTACCTTACCTACCTCACGGTCACCTACGTCTCAGCCAGAATCGGGAAGGTTGAGCTGGATCCCCTACCCCCAACCAGCCCGAACCCCAAGGAGGACGCCTATACACTGGATCTCAGGAGGGTGGTCAGGGCCTTCGTTGAAAAGGGTGACAAAACCCCCCTGCTGGTGTTCATCCTGAGACACTCTCCCCGGGGCGTTCTGGATGTTCACCTTGAGAGGGCTATCCGACCCCTGGTGGAGTACCGGCCCCCAACCAATCCCCTGGCTCCCCCCTGGCTCGAGGAGAAGAGGGCACTTGAGGAAGTAAGGAGGAGGAAGAAACTCGTCGAGGAGATTCTCAAGTCCATTGAGAGTCTGGAGGGGTTGGAGTGAGGGCGTTGAACCTTCTGATCTACGCAACGCTCCTGCCCTTCGCCGCCGCGCTCCTGACGGGAATTCCGGGATTCGCCTACATGAGTCTAATCCCGGCCGCAGTCCTCTCCTACGGCATACTGACAGATCCTCCATCCGGCATTTCAGGAGAGAAGACCGTTGAGAGAACGAAGCTGGGAGTCGGTGAGAGTACCAGAGTGCGGGTCAGTCTCCGGATCGAGGAGGGCGCCGGCATCGTTCAGGTATCAGACGTGATTCCGCCCGGTTTTGAGATCACGCGCGGCAGCAACAGGCGGATCTTTTTCAAGCGCCCTGAAAAGCCCCTGGAGGTCGTTTACGAGTACGAGATAAGGGCCCTCAAAAGGGGGAGGCACGTCCTGTCTCCCGTGGAGGTCATCGGCGTGGATCCCCTCCGCGTTGGAATGAGATCCTATGCCATCCTTGGCAATGAGATTGACATCGAGGTTGCCCCCAGCTTCGTGCCCGTGAAAAGGCTCGTGACCAGAAAGCTCCGCACAAGGGAGGGCAGACCCTCCTCCCACCTCTCGAGAATGGGCCCGGTTTCCACGGATTTCAGGGAGATCAGGGAGTACCACCCAGGGGATCCCCTCAGAGTCATCAACTGGAAGGCCACGGCCAGGCTGAACGAACCCCTTGTCAACGAATACGAACCGGAGGGCAGGGCGCGGGTCATGATCTACCTCGACACCACCGAGAACATGGGCGTTGGGACCGCAGTCAACGGGGGGCTCGAGTCGGCGGTTGGACTAACCCTCTCCATTATAGCCTTTCTCCTCAAGAGCGACTTCAGGGTTGGCCTCTACCTCGTTGGCTCCAGGAGGTTCGAGACCCCTAGAACGGGGATTCAGGCCCTCTCGACCTTTGCAAAGCTCCTCCTTCACGCCGGCCCGTCCATATCGGGAGAATCCTTCCCACTAGCCGTCGAGCGTTCTCGGGCCCTCCTGGAGGGAGGCTCAACGGTTTCGCTCTTTGTGACCAACCTCACACCCTACACCGTCGATGAGATATCCCGGGCTGTGGAGAGAGCCGCCAGATTCACCGGGAAGGGGACGATCGTTGTGGACGTTAACCCCTATCACCAGATTGACGGAATCGTCGGTTCCCTCACCGCACTCCAGAAGAGGGCCCTTGCCGAGAAACTGGGCGTTCCAGTCGTCCACTGGAATCCCGCCGGGGAGAGCCTCCCTGCGGGGGTTAAAAAGGTCCTCTGGGTGATGCTGAATGGTAAAATCTAACCGGATAAGGCTCCTCAGGATTCTCGTTCCCCTGGTGGCCTCGATCCCACTGGCCTGGTCCCTATCAACAACCTGGATCGGCGAGCTGGTCCTGTCGATGTTCCGTCCAGTCGTTGACACCACCGATCCCCTGCCCCTCATGCTTCTCCTAACCGGGACGCTCTCCATCATCGGTTCCCTGGCTGTCGAGAGCGTCTTCAAGCTGGTCCTGGCCCAGCTTCTGCTTTTCATGATCCCCACCCTCTGGGGAACCCCCCTTTCCGCCTTGAAGGGCTACACCCTCGGGGGAATACTCTTTTCCATCCTCCTGATTCTGGCCTACTATCTCGAGCCATACTCCGGGGGTGGGAGTTTCACCGGGGACGATGATTCCTTGATTGCTCCAACTCTAACGATTCTCGCCCTTCCTATTGTCGCTGGAACGGGGTTCCTTATTTTGATACTTTACTGGAGCGATCTGGGATCCCGGCCTCCGAACCTGCTCCCCCTCTGGATTCTGCTGCCCCTCCTCGTTGGTATTGCGGCCCTGATATCCGCAGGGTACGCTATGAAGAGGGCCAAAAACACCGGGGAGGAGGTTCTCAACCGCCTGATCCTGAGAACCGTCATGACCGCGGGCGATACCTTCAGGGTGGAGCCACTGGCCATGGACGGGAGGTCGGTCTCACTGGCCCTTCAGGGAGGCAGCCCGGTCCGGAGGCCCCTGCTCCTGACCCTGGATCTGGAGTATGCCCCAACATTCGTGATGCTCCGCTCACCATGGGAGTCGCGGATGCTGACCAAAAAGTATGAATGGGTGGAGAATGGGGTACGGTACGTCGTGTACTCGGACACTACGTCCCGTGCTTCCAGCTCTCAAGATATTCCCTCTGCTCTTCAGTGAGCTCCTCTATTTTTATTCCCATTGAGCTCAGCTTAATCCTCGCCACCATCTCGTCAATTTCCCTCGGGAGCACGTAGACCTTGGGGTCGAGCTTATCATGATTGTCCTTGATGTATTCGGCGGCTTTCGCCTGAAGGGCAAAGCTCATGTCCATTATCTCCGCCGGATGGCCGTCTGCGGCCGCAAGATTTACGAGCCTTCCATCCGCCAGGAGGTAGAGCCTCCTTCCGTCGGCCATCCTGTACTCCCTGATGTTGGGTCTTACCTCGTGTATCTCGACGGCCAGGGCCTCCAGGTCAGGCTTTGAAATTTCAACGTCGAAGTGACCCGCGTTGGCCAGTATTACGCCGTCCTTCATGAGTTCAAAGTGCTCCCTGCGAATACAGTTTATGTTGCCTGTTGATGTCACGAATATGTCCCCCATCCCGGCCGCGTCCCTCATATTCATCACGAGGAAACCATCCATCCTCGCCTCCAGGGCTCTAATCGGGTCAACCTCGACCACTATAACGGTGGCCCCCAGCCCCCTGGCCCTCATCGCTATCCCGCGACCGCACCAGCCGTAGCCGACGACCACAACGTTTTTTCCAGCAACCAGCAGGTTCGTCGTCCTTATTATACCGTCCCAGGTTGACTGTCCGGTTCCGTAGCGGTTGTCGAAAAGGTATTTGGTGTAGCTGTCGTTGACCGCTATGACTGGAAACCTGAGGACGCCGTCCCTCTCCATGGCGCGAAGCCTTATCACCCCCGTTGTCGTTTCCTCGCTCGCGCCCCAGATTTCGTCTATGAGTTCCTGTCTCTCGCGGTGGACGGTGCTTATCATGTCCGCTCCGTCGTCTATGATGATGTTCGGCCTTATGTCTAACGCTTTATGCATATTCTCGTAGTACTCCTCCCTGCTCTCTCCCCTCACGGCGTAAACTTTGATCCCAGCCTTCGCCAGTGCCGCAACCACATCATCCTGCGTTGAAAGAGGATTGCTCGCCGCCGCGGAAACTTCGGCACCGCCCTCCTTAAGCGTCAGGAGGAGGAAGGCCGTCTTCATCTCGAGGTGGAGCGTCGTGGCTATTCTGATGCCCTTGAAGGGCTTCCTCTTCTCGAAATCCTTCCGTATGCTCTGGAGAACAGGCATGAAACGGGATACCCAGTCTATCTTTTTCTCCCCGCTGGGAGCAAGGGATATGTCCTTAACACAGTAGTCCTTCGTGCAGTCCATGGTACCACCGGGGATGCTAGAGAAAGCAGTCTTAAAAGCCCTCCGAAGTGCGAAAGGCTTTTGAGGTTGGCCTCCCCCCTTCTCACCATGGCCGTGGATTACCCCTGCGTCAGGAAGGTAAAGGAGGGCCTCTACAAGATAAAGCCCGGCAGGTACTCGGCCTTTTCATACCTGATAACGGGCGACATAAATGTGCTCATAGATACAGGCCTTATGAGTGACTACCCGAGGCTTGAGGAGGGTCTCTTTGAGCTTGGACTTAAGCCGGGCGATATTGACATCGTCCTCAACACCCACGAGCACTGCGATCACGTCGGGGGAAACCTCTACCTCCAGGAGAGCTCGCTCATTGGCGCCTACAAGTACTCCGCGGTGAAGATACTCTACGGCGACGACGAGGTCATGCGGTGTCGCCATCATGGGGAACAGTTTCCGGGAAGTAAAGTTCACCTCTGGCTCAACAACGCCGACATAATCAACGCGGGCTCGTGGATTCTCAAGGTTATCCACACGCCGGGCCACACCTCCGGGAGCATGTGCCTCTACGAACCTGGGAGGAGGATACTCTTCTCGGGGGACACACTCTTCGCCAAAGGGACGGTCTCAAACATCTACGACTCCGGAAGTCTTGGAGAGTACTTTAACTCCCTCCGTCTGCTCAAAACGCTTAAGATAGACCTCCTCCTGCCCGGTCACGGCTGGGAATCGAGGAACGTCGAGCGCGACATCGAGCTGACGATAGAGAAGGTGATCCAGCGCTTTCCAAACCGGAAGTATCTCCTCCGGCTCCTCGGGGGGGACGGTAAGGCTTATATGGAATGACTTCCCCCAGATTTTGGTGGGTGTATGATAATCGACCTCTCCACCCCCATCTCCGAGAGGACGCCGGTTTACCCCGACGATCCCCCGGTGAGCATAAAACCCTGGGCCCTGATAGGCCGGGACGGTTACTACATGAACGTTCTTAAGATGGGCGAGCACACCGGAACGCACGTCGATGCACCGGCCCACTTCATACCCGGTGGAAAGACGGTTGACGAGCTTCCCTTAGAGAAGTTCATCGGAGAGGCCTTTGTTCTGGACGTTAGGGGGGGTAAGGGAAGGGTAAAGCTTGACGAGATTCCGGATTCGGGCTATCACAACCGGATAGTTCTCTTCCTCACAGAGGGGAGGGAGCTTTCCCCGGAGGTGGCGCTCTTCATTGTTGCCGAGGGTATTAAGGCAGTCGGAACGGACGCGATGAGCATCGGCGATGACGCCGTCCACAGGATACTCCTGAGCGCTGAGGTACCTATCTTCGAGAACCTCACCAACCTCGATGCCGTTCTTGGGAAGGAGTTCACCTTCATGGCCTTCCCGCTGAAAATAGAGGGTGGCTCCGGGAGCCCGGTGAGGGCCGTGGCTATTATGTCCCCTGGTTGAGCTTCTTTCCCCTAACGCTATGATACTGTCACCCCAAGGGGGAACGGGCTTGTTTGGACGGTTTTTAAACGTGGCTAAACATTGAGAAACCTCGGTTAACGTTTGACAATCGGATTTAGGCTCTCAGAGTTTTTTTCCTGAGCAATCAGCGACGTAAATTTACGATTTCCTGAAAAAGACTTAAATAGGTCTTTTTTCGGAGAAAGAACCGAGGTGAATAGCCATGCTCGGTAAAAAACTGGCCACAGTCCTCTTCGGACTGCTGATGATTGGAATGGCGTTCAGTGCCGGCAGTGCCTTCGCGGGAGAGACCGTTACAGTCATACTCGTCAGCGACAACGCAGCGGACAAGGCCATAGCGGAGTACCTTGCCAACCTCACCGGTGCCATAGTTGTCACAACAACATGGGGAGTTTACAACCCAAACATCACTGCTGAAATACTGGGCTACGCCCCTGACCAGGTCATAATAATAGGTGGGCCAATGGCGATAGTGGATGAATACGTTAGGGACCTTGAGGAATACAACATAACGGTCTACCGCTGGTGGGGGGCCAACAGGTACGAGACTGACTTGGCTGTTATAGACAACGCCAGCAAGCTCTTTGGAATCAAATTCAACGCCAGCGTTGTCGTTGCTGGAAACGACAGCCTCGCAATCCAGACTGCCCTTAAGCTGGCCGTTGAAAACCGCGCCATGATAATCTACGTTAACCAGTCCACCAACGTTAGCAAGCTCATGGAGAGGTTCCGGGTCAGGAAGATGGTGATGGTCCAGAGCAAGGCCTCAGAGAAGGTCATGGAGAAAGTTGAGAAAGAGCTTCAGAAGTGCAACTGCAGGGCAGAAAGGGTTCAGGCCAACGTTAGCAGGGAGCAGGTCGAGCGGATAATGGAGCAGGTTCGCGAGAGGCTAATTGCCGTTGAGGAAATCGCCAACATGACAAACTCAACACAGCTGATGGAGCAGGTCAGGGAGATGTTCCAGCTCATGGAGAAAGTTAACCAGAGCCTTCAGGCTGGAAACGTCACCGAGGCCTACGTTCTGGCCCTTCGGCTCCAGGTAAGGAGTGAATTCGCCCTGAAGAACGCCCACATGGAGTTCAAGATGACAGTGAAGAGCAGGGAGGAACTCAAGCTGAGAATCGAGCTCGAAAAGCTGGAGGCACAGGTTGAGGTCCTCGAGAAGGCCGGAATTGATGTTAGCACCGTTAAAACAATCCTGGACAGGGTCGAAGAGGCCATAAAGGCCGGAAACTACAGCGTTGCAAAGGTGCTCATTAAAGAGGCCAAGAAGGCCCTTCACGAGCTCTACCGTGAGAAGAAATCAGTGATTTCAATACCGGGGATAGGAGGACACGACGAAAAGAGCGGAAAGCACTGATTAGCTTTCCTTTCTCCTTGCCTTTTTCTCTTTGAGGTATGGATAGCGCATTATGTGGCCACAGTTAAGGCATTTAATAACCACATGGGGATATGGCCTGCTCCTCAGCCTGACCTGTGCGTTCTTTCCCGGAACGAGAAAGGAGTGGCATCTTTTGCAGTACCGCCTCTTCCACTTCCGTGGAAGCCTTATCTTTGCCTTCTGCTGAACAGCGAGTGCTATCTCGACGTACCTGTTGGCCAGCTCCGGCTCATAGGGGTAAACGCGCTCCGCAAGGGTGAAGAGCCTCTCGACCCTCTCCTTAGCAATCCTCTTCTTCTCCCTCTGCTCCCTCTGACGGATTGACCTCTTCGACATTCCATCACCTCACCAGTCTGAGTTTTCCGGGAAAGGGCTCGTAGACGTAGCCGGCCGCTATAAACCTCTCGGTTATCTCCAGAGCATCTTCCCTCGAGAAGCCGTCCTTAACCAGCTCGCGGATAAAGCTCTCTTTCGTGACCTCTCCCGAGGGGCTGAGCGACGCCAGATCCTCCATTATCTCCAGGGCCCTCCTGGCCCTGAGCGTTCCGGGAATGTAGGCGTTGTACTCCTTGAGGAGCCTCATCATCTCGCCGGGGCGGTCCTTCAGGACAACCATCCAGTCGTTGACTATCGCCTCGTTTATCAGTCTGACCTCCCTCGCTGCCTTTTTAGTGACCCTGCCGTTGAAGCGCACTATCGAGCCGAACACCCTCTTGCCGAGCTCTGCCCTGAGCTTCACGTTCATTGGCCCGCTCGGTGCCGTTAAAGCCCTGAAGGGGTCGCCGTAGTCGTTTCTCGATTCCCTGAGCCACCGCAGGAACTCCTCCTCAAGCAAGCGGGTCTTCTCGCGGTCGAGGGCCCTGTGCCTCTCCCTCTGGATGAAAACCGTCACGAGGAGGTTCGGTATGAGCTGGAGGAACTCGCGGTTCTCCTCGAAGTAGGGCCTCTCCTCTGAGGGGACGAGCACGAAGGGGGTTTCCGAAATCCTGGCCATCCTATCGCGCGGGTCTGCGTCCGTGTTCCTTGGCAGCAGGCCTACCGCTCTCTTGGAGTTTATTATCTTCGCCGCCCATCTGGCCGGTTTTACCAGTCCCCTCCTGGTGGGGGGAGTGTAGTACCTCATGTCACTTGAGTTTGGGTTGCCGAGCCGGAAGTCTATTCCGAGGATCGGGTCATCAACCTCGATTATCCCCTCCCTTGTCAGGCGAACTTCCCAGGGGAGGTTTGAGTGGAAGTACCTGAGGGCTTTCCAGAGGGCGATAAGCCCGGAATCGTCCCGGTACTTGAAGGCCAAGAACTCGAAGCCCTCACCCCAGTTCTCGCCGATTATATACGGGACGCCGTAGATCGAGTAGATGAGGGCGTTCCTCATGTCGTCACGCAGATAGACAGTTCTCTCGAAGAGATCAATAACCTCGGATCTGCTCAGCGCGAACTCGCGGTAATCCTTCCAGTACTCCGAGTAGTCCCTCCCCTCGATGGAACCCGCGTGAACCATCCTCAGGTTGCCGAAGGGATAGGCTTCGATGATCCCCCTCACAAGGACGTAGCTGCCGGGTTTCACTTCCCCGGCTACCTCCGTATTTTCCGTTGCCCGGACGACAAGGTAAGTTCGAAACTCCTTCTCGCTCAGTTTTGCCAGCTCAGAGGGGGAGAGCGGGGAGAGGAGATAGTAAGCGGCATCCCTTGGCGCGTTGGGAGGTCTTCTGCCGATCAGAAAACCCCTTACCTCAACCTCTTCGCCGTTTTTCATTGCCTGTATCCTTTGCTGGAACTCCCTAACCCTTTTGCCCGGGCTCAACGGCTCCCTCGCCCGCTCCAGTCTCAGCAGTTCAACAAGTTCCTCCATCAAAACACATAGGAACCGTAAGATTTATAAACCCTCCGCGGCAGGTATGTATCGGTACGGCGGTCATAGCGGCGGGGTTACACCCGGTCTCGTTTCGACCCCGGAAGTTAAGCCCGCCAGCGTTCCCGGGTGTACTGCCCTCCGAGAGGGGGCGGGAAACCGGGAACGCCGCCGGCCACTATTCAACTTCTCTCCACGGCTTCTCCGCAAGTGTTAAATCCTTTGGATACGTAGCCCTTTTCAGATGAGCCCCGTGGTTTCAGAGGAAGAACTCAAGCAGCGGTGGGAAAGGACTGTTGAGGCTCTTGTCCGGGAGGGTATCATCAAAAGTGAAGCCGTTAGACGGGCTTTTCTTAAATACCCCCGCTATCTGTTCGTTGAGGATCGCTATAGGAAGTACGCCCACCTTGACGAACCCCTCCCGATTCCAGCCGGGCAGACGATAAGCGCACCCCACATGGTCGCGATAATGCTCGAGCTGGCCGATCTCAAGCCCGGAATGAAGGTTCTCGAGGTCGGAACTGGAAGCGGCTGGAACGCTGCTTTGATAAGCGAACTCGTGAAGACCGACGTTTACACCGTTGAGAGGATTCCGGAGCTTGTCGAGTTTGCCAGGCGGAACCTCCAGCGAGCGGGTGTTGGGAAAGTCCATATCTTCTTAGGGGATGGAAGCAGGGGCTTCCCGCCTAAGGCCCCCTACGACAGGATAATCGTCACCGCGGGGGCGCCGAGAATTCCGGAACCCCTAATAGAGCAGCTCAAACCCGGTGGAAGGCTGATAATCCCGGTCGGGAGCTACCACCTCTGGCAGGACCTTTATATCGTCGACAAAACCCAGGACGGGAAGATCAAAAAGAATAGCTGGGGTGGGGTTGCCTTCGTGCCCCTGGTCGGGGAGTACGGCTGGAAAGAGTAGGCTTTTAAGCTCCACCGCGGCCTTTTCTCAGGTGGTGGCATGGTCAGGTTAATCGCTTTCGACCTCGAGGGGACGCTCGTCAAATCGGTCTCGAGCTGGGTGGAGCTTCACAAGCGCTTTGGAACGTGGGAGAAGGGAAAGGAGTACGCCGAGCTTTTCTTCTCTGGAGAAATCGACTACGTGAAGTGGGCCGAGCTTGATGCATCCCTCTGGAAGGGGCACACGCGGGATGAAATCCTTGAGTGGGCCAATTCCGTTGAGTACATGGACGGCGCGGAGGAGCTGATTAGGTTTCTGAGGGAGAATGATTTCAAGATAGCCATCCTCTCGAGCGGCCTCATGTGCCTTGCGGGAAGGATAGCGCGGGAGCTGGGGGTTGACTACGTCTTCGCGAACGAGCTTCTCTTCGATGAGAACGGCGTCGTTACCGGAAAGGTGAACCCGCTGGTGGACTTCAAGAGCAAGGGTGTAATCCTTCGCGAGCTGAAGGAGGAACTAAAGCCGGAACTGACGGTGACAGTTGGCGACGGCTACAACGACGTAAGCATGTTCCGCGAAGCTGATGTAGCGATAGCCATAAACCCGCACGAGGGCGTTGAGGGCGACCACAACGTTGAGAGCCTCAGGGAAGTGAGGGAGATAATCGAAGGCCTAATAGGGGGTCGGTGAAGGGCGTGCTCATCACCCATCAGCAAAGCAAAAGCTCGTCATCCCCCTGTCGGCCCGACCGGAACCCCCGGTTCACCTTTCCCCGGAGAGGGCGGGTGCCGGGCCGGGGAAAGTAGGGGAAAGAGGTTAAAAGCTTAGCTGAAGCCTGCTACCTTGAGGACGAGCCACCAGAAGACGTCGCCCCAGAAGTAGCCCATGAGAAATCCTATGAAGAGCGCCGGCGCGAAGGGCATGGCCTTCTTTCTCAAAAAGCGGTTCTCGAGCTTTCCATCCTCGACCAATTTTCCGAGTTCCTCAATCTGCTCCTTTGTCAGACCCTCCGCCGTTGGGGAGGCTATAACCCTACCGCCACCCAGCCCCGAGGAACTTTCTCCTTTCAGGAACCCCCAGAGTCTTTCAAGTGGACCGCTCCGATCCCTCCTCACCCTGCCCTTCTCATCCAGGATGGTCTCGCCGAGAACGTCCCACTCCCGGAGCTCCTGCACTGTGACCTCCTCAACGAGCACTTCCCTCCTGATGAACCCAAAGAGGGCGATGATAACCCGAGTTACGTAAACGAGGAGGAGTGTTATCCCCGCGAATCTAAATCCTGCGGCGGGGTTGAGATGGATAAGGTACGCCAGGCCGAGAACTCCGGCGACATTCCCAACCATCCTGAACCTAACGAAGATGAGGAGCAGAAAAAACCCCAGCAGGTAGCCGGGAATTTTTAGGCCTGTGTCCGGGAGAACGAGAGTAACGGCCGCGGAACCCACGAGCCAGAGCCACATCTGGAGTACTGTCAGGGGTTTTCCAATGAGAATCTCCCTCAACATCCCGGATGGACGGCGGACGAGGAGAACGGCCAGGGCGTAGGCCAGTATGAAGGGAAAGACGGCCAGAATGCTGTTCAGCAGGATGGTAAGGGGGTAGAGGGGAAGGGACAGGGCATAGGGTGGAACTACCTTCGCTGTTCCAGGGGGCAGGGGCAGGAGCGCGGAAAAGCCCGCAAGAAGAACGGCATCACCGCTGGCCCAGACGCCGAAGTAGTAGAGCGCCACCCCAAGGAGAAAGCCGATGACGAGACCCACCAGTCCAGCGGCCGCGAGACCAGGGTTTCCCTCCGAGATGCCCCTGTATGCGTAGTAGAGAACTCCTCCCTCCGCGGCCGGAATCACGACCCTCCCGATCCAGCGGGGTAGATCAACATCCTCCTCCTCATCCCAGCCGAGAAGCCTGCCGACGAGAGAGAGCGTGGGGAAGACGTGGTTGTCAAGAATGAAGCCCGTCTTCAGGTCGGTGTAAGAAGTGAGCACTCCCGCCAGAACGCCCAGAATGAGGGGCAGGTGTTCCATTTCCACACCTCACAGCTCTTCGAGAAGCTGCTTTCTTACCTCGCTGGTGTACTCCCCGACGGCTTTAGTTATCGTGCCAATGCTGTCCAGGACAACCTTGATGGTTATGATGACCAGTATCAGCACAGCGGCAAGCATGAACAGGTACTCCAACGCTCCCTGGGCCCTTCGCCTCATCTGCCACACCGGACTGAGTTCCGTACCAAAGGATTTAAAGTTTTCCGCAGGATCCCTAATCCGGGTGTGCGCATGAGGGTCTACAAACTTCGCGTTCGTGAGGAATACCTCGACCACATAAAGTCCGGCAAAAAGCGGATCGAGGTGAGGGTGGCATATCCACAGCTGAAGAAGATAAAGCCCGGCGATAAGATAATCTTCAACGACGAGGTTCCCGCTGTGGTTACGGGCGTTAAGGCCTACGAGACCTTCCGCCAGGTCCTCAGGGAGGAACCGATAAAGAAGATCTTCCCCGACGAGCCGGGTTTCGAGAGGGCGGTAAAGCGGTTCCACAACCTCTATCCAAAATGGAAGGAGAACCGCTACGGTGTGATAGCCATAAGGTTCAAGCTCCTTGGCGAGAGGGGGGAGTAAGGGCATGCGCCACCTCGAGTTCGACGGGCGCTACGCTGAGGCGATACTGAGCGGGAGGAAGAGGGCAACTGTGAGGCTCGGCAGGAGGCCCAGCCTGAGGGAAGGGGATGAGGTTCTCATCCACTCCGGCGGCTACGCCCTCGGGAAGGCCGTGGTGGAGAGGGTCGAAAGCAAAACGGTTGGGGAGCTGACAGACGAGGACGCTTTTTTGGACGGCTTTTCCAGCAGGGAGGAGCTGATAAAGGCCCTCAAAACCCACTACAAGTACGTCAATGATGATTCCAAGGCCCACGTCGTCGTTTTCCGCCTCATTGAGCGCTTTGACAAACCCGTCATGAGTTCTGATTACGCCTATGAGGGGAACAGCCCGCTGGAGATCGCGGAGATGGCCTTAAAGCACCTCAATCTCCCGGAAGAGGACCGAAGGTTGATAGAACTTTTCCTAAGGGCTGGAAGCCTTAGAAAGGCCGCTTACAGACTCGGCGGCATGAACAAGCGCTACCTCATAAGGGACGCCCTCAGGAGGGCCTACGAAGAGCTGAAAAGGAGGGGCCTCATGGGGCCGAAACTTTGAGCGATTCGAGCACTGAGACCGTTTCGCTCCCTTCCGCTCCGTTCTTAACGGCAGACAGGGTTACGGGCATGAGCTTGAAGGTACCGCCATTGATCAGGCGCCTTAGCTCCTCCACGAACCGCTCCATCCCGGCAACGTCCCGGAACTCAACCTTCGCTATGAAATCGTACTCCCCGTAGAGCCAGTATCCATCGACGGGGAGCTTCTCCAGAACCTCGTCCCGGACGCCCCAGACTAGGAGTATCGCCTCGATTTCTTTCACCCCCGCCCCCGAAGCCCGGGATTGGATAAAAACCTTTCCAAATTTTTTCCATCAAACCGGCAGATTTTCGAAAAGTTTCGGGCAGAGTTTCGTCATTGTGCCGGGCAAGGGTTTTAATCCCTCTTTCCAACCCGTCCCGGTGGTCGGATGAAGGCGGTCTTCTTCGATTTCGTCGGAACGCTGATAACGAAGGAGGGCGAAAACGAGACGCACATTAACATAGTCCGGGAGGTCCTGAAGAGGGCCGGCAGGGAGGACTTGGACTATCTCAAACTCTGGGAGGAGTACGAGGAGGAAAGCTCGGCGCTCTTCAATGAGCTGGCCGGAAAACCCTACGTCAAAATCCGCGACGTGGACACGGAGGCGATGAGAAAGGTTGCAGAGAGACACGGCTTCTCCGTCCCCGAGGACTTCTGGAGGATAAGCCTCGAGATGCACGCACTTCATGGAAGGCTCTTTCCGGATGCCGTCGATACCATAAGGGCACTCAAAGCCCTCGGTCTTCACGTTGGAATTATAACCGACTCAGACAAAGACTACATCGAGACCCATCTGAGGGCACTGGGAATCTACGACCTCTTCGACAGCATAACAACGAGCGAGGAAGCGGGCTACTTCAAACCCCACCCGGGACCGTTCCTCCTGGCACTTGAAAAGGCAGGGGTTAAACCTGAGGAAGCCATCTACGTCGGCGACAACCCCGCCAAGGACTGCGTCGGTGCCAGAAACGTCGGCATGCTCAGCGTCCTCCTAGATCCAAAGGGGGAGAAAAGGGAACTGTGGGGCAAGTGTGATTTCGTGGTTTCGAAACTGAGCGAGGTCATTGACATCGTGAAAGGGTTAATGGAGAAATGAGGGGTCAGTAACGGCAGGGTTCTTCATGGCCACCTGTGGTGGCTCGCCTAGCGAAATTCTCGTCATCCCCCTTTTCTCCCTGCGTTAACACTTTCTCATTTGAGCCTCTGGTAGGCGACCCACATCCTCTGAAAGGCGGTTATCCATGCGAGTATTCCAACGAGGTAGACGCCGTATTTAACGTATCCCTCCCCGAACAGGGAAAAAGCAATCAGTATCATCAGCCGCTCGGCCCTCTCAGCTATTCCGACGGCGAGCTTTCCGGAGCCAGCTAACTCCGCTCTGCAGCGCTCGTAGCTCACCAGGTAGGCACCCATGAAGGTGAGGAACGCTATTCGCCAGTCAACGAGGTTTCCGGCGGCTATGCCGAAGAGCACCGCGCCGTCGCTTATCCTGTCGAAGGTTGAATCGAGGAAAGCTCCAAAGCGGCTCGTCTTCCCCGTCATCCTCGCCAGGGTTCCGTCGAGGGCATCAACGAGAGAACCCACCAGGAGGGTCAGAGCGGCCAGTCTCGGTTCGCGAAGGTAGAAGAGGTAGGCCGCGAGGAGGCTGAGGAGGATACCGATTACAGTAACCGCGTTGGGGGTCAACCCGGCTTTTGCAAGGGGTCTCACGATTGCCTCGAGATAGCCCCTGACGTTCTCGCGGTAGTTGTTGAGGACCATCGCTCTCACCGGTCAGAGCTCTATTACTTTCTTCCCTCTCTCCTGCGGGATTATCCTGAGACTTGCGTTCTGGAACTCCTTTCTCAGGCCTTCCCCGTCGAGGAGCCTGTCGAGGAACACCGCTAACGCAGCAACCTCGCTGTGGGGCTGGTTCCCAACAGCTACGTTGTAGTCCGCCATCTCATAGACTTCCCTCGGAACCTTCTCGGCCCCGACGACGACCATGATGTCCTTCCCGGCCTTCAGCTTCTCCCTTATCGCCGGGAGGGCGTCGTCTATGTGAATCCCGTACATCGTCAGGTGAACGATTGTTCCCCTTCCTTTCCACTCGCGCATTATCTTCTTCCAGCTGGGGTTAAACTCTATCTCGAAGGGCCCTCCCCAGCGTTTCACAACGTCCTCAACGCTCTCCTTAACGTGATCGTCTTCCTCGGCGGCGATTATGATTTTATCTGCCCCGAAGGCCCTTGCCGTTAAAGCAACGTGCGTTGTTATTCGTTTGTCTCTCTCCGGCCTGTGGCCGAGTCGCAGAACGACTATCATCAAACCTCCCCCGCAAAGATCCTCCAGTAGCGCGTGAAGTCGTCGCTCCACTCCATTCCCCTGTAGAACTCGTACATGGTTTTTACGTTTTTCTCTATCCTCTTGGCACTGTACTCTTCGAAAACTCTGTTGAGTTCCTCCTCGCTCGGGGCCGAACTGAAGAGGAACAGCGCGTAGAGGCGTTCGTTCTCGTCGAGGTCGTTCATAACAACCATGAGCTTCGACCTTAGCTCGGGCCTGAGTCTGCTTTTGACGACCGCCAGGAGCCGGTCCTCAAGGTTTGCCATGAAGTCTCCGGTCACATCAACGTGCTCGTGTCCCTCCAGCCTGACCGGGTTCTGGGCAACGATATGGTAACCGTCCTCGGTGATCAGCTGGTAAAGTCTGGGGAAGTAAGGACTAGCCAGGTACTCGTCGAGTGAACCCACGAAGTCGTGTTTTATATCTACAACGTGCCATCCGTCGGCCGTGTAAAACTCCGTTATCGGCCTCTTCGTGCAGTCCAACCCCCGGTAGAGCGTTACAATCCTTGCGGGGATGTTTATTGACCGGAGCATGGCCGTCAGAAGTATCTGACCCTCGGCATAGCTTATTCTGTCCTGGGGGAGGATCTTGGCGGGTTCGAGGGTCGATGTGGTGTCCCCGAGGGAGTACCTACCAGTCATCCACCTGAGTATTGACTCCGCGGCCTGCCTCTCGGACTTCGAACCCGCGACGATTCCCATCGTCAGGTTTCGCAGTTCGCCCCCCTCAAACACCGGCGTTGAGTTGTACTTCTCTGCCCAGTAGCCGTCGACCAGGTACCTGTCCACTATCCAGTGGTACTTTAGACCGTAGGCCTCCCTCAGGACATCCTCGTCCTCGTTCCACGGTGTCCACACCACCTCCACCGGCAGGCTCCCGACGATACTCCTTTCGGTGTTCTCCACCCTGTACCTGAGTATTGCCGATATATAGCCCTCCCTGTGGGCGTAGGGGGCCTTTACTGTGTACTTCAGCGCCACCTTCCCGCCCCCCGGGATTTTCTCGGGCAGTGTATCGGCCCCCACCACGACCATTCCCTTCAGGAGATCCAGCCTGAGGTCAACGGGAGTCACGGGAATCTCCAGGGTGTTCCTCATCGTGACTGTTATAACAGCCGTTTTACCGGCCTGGATCTCCCCCGGCCCGGTGATGTTGAGCTCCACCTCCCCCGGCAGCGGAGCCTCCTCGGAGACCAGCACCCTGAACTGTCCATAAAACCCGGTCCATGTTCTCTTGAGCTCATCGGTCAGTTCCAGGGAGACCTTCAGGTTGTAATATCCCGGTCTGAACGGAGCCCTGAGGATCCACACGAGCTGTATGGCCTTACCGACGGGAAGAACGTCCGGGAACCTCGGTTCCTGGAGTATCTGGAAGTTGTCGTCCCCGAGAACGAGCGTCGCCCCCGTCAGACCGACCTTTCCCGTGTTGTTGACCAGGACCATTAGGTGCAATGTTCCCCCCGGGGGCACGGTGGTTCGGTCAATGGAGAACCTTACCTCCGCAGGAGGTTTGAAGAGGCAGCCCGAGGTAACGACCAGCAGCACGATCGCGAGGGTGAGGAGCTTCTTTTCCATTCCCATCTTCCAAACCCTTTAAAGTCCAACAGTTAATAAGCTTTAGGTGGTGGAATGATAACCCTCACGACAGACTTTGGTGTGAAGGGTCCCTACGTGGGAGAGATGAAGGTCGCGATGCTCCGCGTCAACCCCCAAGCAAAGCTCGTTGACGTGACCCACGCTATAACCCGGCACTCCATCGTTGAAGGCTCCTTCGTCATGGAGCAGGTTGTCAAGTACTCACCCGAGGGAACGGTCCACGTTGGTGTGATAGACCCGGGCGTCGGAACGGAGAGGAGGGCGGTGGTCATCGAAGGGGAACAGTGGTTAATTGTTCCCGACAACGGTTTGGCCACGCTTCCATTGAAACACATAAAGCCCAGAAGGGCCTGGGCGATAGACCTTGAGAGAATCAGGCGCTTCACAGGCTGGAGAGTAAGCTCGACCTTCCACGGAAGGGATGTTTTTGGACCGGCTGGAGCGCTCATCGAAAGGGGCGTTTCTCCCGAGGAGTTCGCCGAAGAGATCCCCCTCGATTCCCTCGTTAAGCTGGATTTGGAACCGAGGAGGGAAGGTGACCTCTGGCTACTCAGGGTAATCTACGTTGACGACTTCGGAAACGTTATCCTGAACCTCGAGGATTACGAGAGGCCAAAAGCGATTGAGCTTTCCGACTTCGGCCTCAGAATTCCCTATTTGGACACCTACGGCCAGGTTAGGCCCGGTGAACTTTTGGCCTTGCCCGGAAGCCACGACTACCTTGAGATAGCCGTCAACCAGGGGAGTGCAGCTGAAAGGCTTAATCTAAAGGTCGGGGACGAGGTCAGGGTGAGGCTCGTTCAGGAATCCTGAACGAAAGGTTCAAAAATTTTGAACGAGAGGATAACTCATGATCCATAGACTTGCATCAACCGAAAACCGTGAGAGAATCCTAGAGTATATACTCGAGATGGAAGAGTTTGGGCCGGAGGAGGTTGCCTCAGCTCTAAACCTCAGCAAGGGATTGGTCTCCACATACTTTCGAGAGCTGGTGAAACTGGGTATAATCCACAAACGGGGGCGGAGGTTCTACCCATCTAGGGGTCCCGAGCTGAGAGAACTTAAGAGGTTCCTTAACTTCTGGACTCTGAGGGAGGCTCTGCTACCGCTTAGGGAGGACTGGATACTTGCTTTGGGGGTTTATGGAAGCTTTGCAGGGGGCGAGAACGGGAAGGACAGTGACGTTGACGTTTGGATTCTCATTGAGGATACTGGCCCCCTCAAAATCATGGAGTTTCAGGAAAAACTTGAAAAGGTCCTTGGGAGGGAAGTCGATCTTCTTGTCCTTACAGGGGATAAACTGGCACGGCTCAAAAAGGAGAATCCCTATCTTTACTGGAACATCAAACTTTCATCACTGGTGTTATGGGGTGACGTTGATGGACTTTAAAGAGTGCGTTAGAAGGAGCTATCTCAGAAGAATTGAACCACAACCTGAACTTGGAAGGCTCAACCTTGCCAAGGCTCGTTCCTTCCTGGAACCCGCAAGAAAGAACCTGAACATGGGCATTCACGACGGTGCCCCTGTAATGGCTTACCTTGCCTTCTTCCACGCTGCGAGGGCACTTCTATTCAGAGATGGGTGGAGGGAGAAAACTCACGCCTGCATCTCAGCATATCTGAGGGAGTTCTACGTAAAGCCCGGGATCCTGGAGGTCAAATGGGTGAGATACCTCGATTACGTAAGGAACCTGAGGCATCAGGCCCAGTACGACGTTGGCTTCTCCCCAGAGCCAGAGGAGGTTGAGGCCATTATCCCGAAGGCGGAGGCGTTTATCGAGGTTGTTGAAAACATCCTTGGAGGTGAAACCGATGGCTAAACGCGGTCTCTTCGTCGGCCGTTTCCAGCCGGTTCACAACGGCCACATCAAGGCCCTCGAATTCGTCTTTTCCCAGGTGGATGAGGTTATCATCGGCATCGGAAGCGCCCAGGCCAGTCACACGCTGAAAAATCCATTCACGACGAGCGAGAGAATGGAGATGCTCATAAGGGCTTTGAACGAAGCAGGTGTGGAGAGGCGCTACTACCTCATCCCGCTCCCGGACATCAACTTCAACGCCATCTGGGCGACCTACGTTGTCAGCATGGTTCCCAGGTTTGATGTGGTCTTCACAGGAAACTCGCTCGTTGCCCAGCTCTTCCGCGAGAAGGGTTACGAGGTGATAGTCCAGCCCATGTTTCGAAAGGACATCCTTTCGGCGACGGAAATAAGGCGTCGCATGATCGAAGGTGAACCATGGGAGGAGCTGGTTCCTAAAAGCGTCGCCGAGTTCATAAAGGAAATCCACGGCGTGGAAAGGATCAAAATGCTCGCGACGAACCTCGAGAAGAACGAGAAGGAGTTGCAAGCGCCGATAAGGATCCCTGAGTTCTGATCTTTTCCCTCTCATCTGCTCATCCCTCAGCTCCGGGATCTACGTGGGAGGAGTCTTCTCGGAGTGGCGGCAAGGAGGAGGCCCGCCGAGAGGAAGAATGCCAAACTAAAAGCATAAGGTAGGGTTGCATGGACGCTCGCCAGAGCGCCGGCTATGAAAGGTGTGAAAAGCCCTATCACCTTTCTGTAGCTCGATATCGCCGCGTGGAACTCGCTCGCCCTCTCCTTTGGTATGAGCTTGAACATCCATGAGCGGTAGAATGGGAACCAGAAGGTGCCGCCAAACGCATCTAAGCTGTAAGCTATGATCACCAGCCAGAACGGAGGCGAGACCATCATCAACACAGAGTAGAGGGCATTGATGAGCATCCCCAAGCTCATCCCCTGGAATCCCTTTCCCTTTGGAAAGCGCTCGCTGGCGTAGGTTCCCAAAATCGAGGCGAGGCTGCTCGCTACCGCCACCAGAGTCACCTCGAAGACGGTCTTATGCAGAACAGAGACGATATAGTTAATCAGCACAATCTCCGGAGCGAGCATCCAGGCGAGCGTGAAGAGGGTTTCAAAGGCTATAAGAATCTTAAACTCACCGGCCCTGAAAGTGAAGCCCTCGGGCGTTAGCCTCTCCTCCCTGCCCACCGATGGGAGGAAAAGCCGGATGTAGGCGACGGTAAAAGCGGAGAAGAGGCCGAAGAGTATGAAGGCCCATCTGTAGCTCTCGGGGCCGGGGTAAAGATAGCCGAGGACGTAGCCCATCAATGGAAACGTGAGAACCCTTGAGACTTCCGGCAGGCGGAGATGCCAGGCGAATATCTCCTCATATTTGTCCTCGGGGTAGATTATCTGCTCGTAGGCGCGGTAGAGTGGGTAGAGTATTTCAGAGAGCTTCTCTATCGTCCTTCCCGCGAAGAGCATAAGCGGAGCCATGGTTCCCTTCGCGAGGCCATACAAAACGTAGGCGATGCCGTCTAAAACGTCGGTCGCGATGAGACCCTTTTTGATATCCCAGCGGTTGAAGGCCCGCCCGAAGATATACGTCAGAGGAATCGAGACGAGGTTGACCGCTGTAAAGAACGCCCCCACCTCGAGGATGGAGTAGCCTGTCTCCATCAGGTAGAGCGGGAAGAGTATCCAGACTATCAAGCCCGGAGAAATGAGCGTGTGGTAGAGCATGTAGGCCTTTGCCTCGCTGGGAATTTCACTCCAGCGCATGGGAAGGGATGAAAACATATGCATTTAACATTTGCGGAGACACTTCACATAAATCAGCGCCTCCTCGCCCCACTCCGGATAGGGGTCAATCAAAGCCACCCCAACAAAGCCCCTCCGCTCGTAGAACTTTCTCGTCTCGTCGTAGGGTTTATAATTTAGATCGCCCGAGGTCTTGACGACCAGGACTTCAAAGTTGGCTTTGGCCCACATCTCGACGAAGCGCAGCATCTCAGTTCCGATACCTCTTCCTCTAAACTCCCTCCTAACGGCCATCCAGAGGATTTCGAGGGCCTTATCGTTTAGGGGCTTGACCGTTATGAAGCCGAGAACTTGGTCTTTCTCAACGGCTATAAACGTCGTCTCGCTTTTAAGGTCGCGTTCCATAACTTTAAGCCCTGCTTCGTTGAACCACTCTGGCAAGGCTTTCGCTATCTCGAGGCAGGCGCGCCTTTCTGCTTCGGCCTCAAGTGGCTTGACCTCCACATTCATCCCCCGGATAGAGCTTTCCGAGAAACTCCCGTTCGAAGCTCTCATCTCGAGACGCTGAACTTCCTCCAACTGATATCTCAAGTTTCCACCCGCCGGAATTTAAGCGTTTGCCGTTTCTTTGTGGTCTTATTCTGAAACTGCCTTTATAAACAGTGCTTCAGGCTTAAAACTCTTCTACCTGCCCCGACATGACTTTAACCGCTAAAATCTACCTCTAAATCAGCTATTTAAGACCAAGAGCATAAGATTAAACGGGTGGTCGGCATGAGGAAGCTTGTGGTGCTCCTTACGGCCATCCTCCTGATGGTTCCTACCGTGAGCGCCAAGGGATGGGCGGTTAAATACGCAATAAAGGACGCGACATTCATCTATCCTGCCCAGCCCCTTCTAAGCGATGGAACCCTCTACCTGGCGAGCGTTTACGAGGTCAACTACACAAAGGGAAGGTTCTACCTCCTCGCTTTAGACACCAGAAGCGGTGAGCTGAAGCTCGCCGAGAGGCTGATCTTTAAGGTCAACGGGACAGAGGTTGCTGCGAGGGAACTTACTGAGGGAAAGCGTGGAATACTTAGGCCACTCCCCAACGGCAACCTTCTCGCGGTGTTTCCCGCGAAGAGGCTCCGCTCTTCCTTCTCGGCCATGATAATCGCGGAGCTTAAAAAGGACGGCAGCGTGGTTTGGGCCAAATACTACCAGCTCTCCGTTTCCTCGGGCGGGAAAACAAGGCCCAGGGAGCTTATGCCCGTTGATGCCCTCGTGACGAATAGTGCCATCTACATTCTCGCCCAGAGCATAAGCTGGCAGAGGCCTGTAACGGTTCTCATAAGGCTGGCCAGCGATGGAACGCTCCTCTGGGCGAGGAGCTTCACAACGGCCGACATCGGAGCCAAGCCGATTGGCATCGAGCTTTCTCCCGATGGAAGGGTCCTTATGCTCGTCAGCGTCTTAAGACCACTCCTCTTCTGGATTGACGAAAACGGCAACATAACGAAGGGAATCGCCGTAAACCTTCCCCATGGATACATACTCACCGGACTACTGGTAAAGGACGGGAAGATTTACATCGCGGGTTCCCTAAAACCCGAGCTTTACGAACCCTTCCTTCTGGCCTTGGACGGCAATGGAAACCCCCTGTGGGCGGAGAAGTTTCCAAAATCTGGCTACACCTTCGTTTCCTTCATCCTGAAGGAGGACTTCTACATCCTTGGGAGCGCTGGCTCAACCCTTCAGGAGGGTGGAAGCGACTACCGCAGGCGCGTCTGGGTTCTCAGCCTCGACGGGAGCGGAAAGCCGAGGTGGAACCTCGTAACCGGCGATTCAATGATAGACGACAGGCTCGGAGGCATTGCGGTTGGTGATAACGTTTACGTCACCTACTACAAGAACTTCCTGATGGATCCGGGCTTGGTATTCCTCGCCATCGGAAAAGATGGCTCACTGGTGTGCCAGGCAAACAATCCCGAGCTGAGGGTTCAGCAGTTCAGCGTGAGCACCGAAAGCATAGGCCCGATAAAGAGCGAAAACGCCATTGTAAGTGCATCAACGCTCAACGCAGAAACCAAAAAGCTGAACCTCTCAAAGAAGGGTCTCTGCTCCGAGGTTAAACCAACTTCCACGTCGAAACCGAAGAGTACGACTTCAACGGTACACAGGCAGACGGGAACTTCGACCTCACCGAAAATCAAGGTTACCACGAGCTCCCCATCAAGGTCTTCAACCACGGGCACACCGGGACCATCAACTTCAGAGGAGAAGGGTAAAACCTGCGGACCGGCATTCTTTGCCGTGCTCTCCCTGCTCCCGCTCCTCCGCAGGAGGTTTTAGCTTACTTCAACTTTTTTCTGAAGACGAGGACGTTCGGTTCATCAGTCTCGTCCCAGAGATAAAAACCGAGCCTCTTCAAGCCGGGCAGGAGCGGTTTGACACCACTCGTGAGCATGACGTCAAAGCTTTCCCTATCCCTTTCCCCTGAAACCCACGCCATCGCTGGAAGCATGGTCCTTAACGTTGCCAGTCCAACGTCGAGGGGCGTGAAGGTTGTTTCCTTCTTCGAGACCAGAAAGCGGAAGCCGTTTATGTCGTAAACTTCGGCGTTCCTCTTAATCCACTCCAGGGCTTCCCCGCTCCTTCTCACGAAGCGCCAGCCGACGGGAATGATGCCGAGTGTCAGGTCGCTCATAGCTGGTTCAACCCTTTCTGGCTCCTCCCCCTCTAAGTCCTCCGTCCTTGCACTGAAAACGAAGAACTTCGCTTTAACGCTAAAGCCGGTCTTCTCAGCCAGTGAGATGCTCTCGCGGTTGAGGAAGTAGGTGGCGAACTCGAGGGCCTCGATTCTACCCTTCTGGGCGAGCTTCTCGCCGAGGTCGAGCATGAAGCTGTGCAAAAGCCTTCCGTAGCCCCTGCCCCTGTAATCGGGGTGAACCCTCAGGCCTTCAAGCCAGCCGACTCTGCCGGGCAAAAAGGTTAGCTTCGCCGTGCCTATGACCTTTCCCTCGAGTTCCAGCACGTAGAAGTTGTCGCCGAGCCACTCATCGAAGACCCTCGCAAGGTAATCACCGCCACCCCACGTCAGCCTTGCCATCTCCTCGACGAATGGCCTATCCCCCGGCCTTGCCTCTCGGATGAGCGGTTCCATAGCCTTCACCCGCGGGTATTTCGACACTCAAGATTTTATGCGTTTGCCTCCTAAAGCCTCCCTGAATTGACAAAATTAACAATTAACAGAGATGCAGTAACAGCCAGAAGACCCTGTGACAAAGGCAAATTTTGGATTCATGCCTTGGTTTAGGAGCCACCTGTCTCGATGAGCACAGGACACTCCCCGTTTTGAGCCCTTAATTAGTAGATTGCCCCCCGCATTTTGTGGCCTTTAGAAGTAATGCGAGAGAGCGAATAATAGAAAATCGCCCCGGAGATAAACGAAACAACTGGCATAATGTACGCACCAAATATCAGCACCGGACCGCTATCGCTGTAATCGGAATGGCCGGAGAGTGAACTAATGACAAATGCGAATACTAACGTTATCAACGGGATGGTTAATGCCAGGGCCCCGAATTCCCGAAGGGGCATTCTCGTTTTCCACAGGAAGGCCAGCGTGAGCACCACGATCAAGAGCGTGGGATACACGAATTCGTAGGTCCCGGAGAGGAGGTATCTTCCTGAAATTGGATCGTAGCTAACCCTCACGAAGGGAAGAATGTCTATGACATGGGGATAACGCTGGGCAAGTTCTGTGATTCCAATTGCTGTCAGGATCCAGAGGGGAGAGACAAGAAGTAAAAAGAAAATGGCACTTTTGTGTTCTTCCATGGCTTTTCACCATTTTCTGATTTTGGTGGCATAGCCATCGTTGTATGGGCTTGAAATGTAGTTGTAGAGGTAGTAATGGTCGGGGGTTATGACCCACGGGGAGTGATAGTAGAGCGAAACCTTTTCTTCAGCTTGCTCAAAGGATATAACATCATGATCCCTGTCCTCATAATGTGCAGAGCCAATAATTT
>Ga0256831_1000045_pt1 | contig 57076 bp, 45 predicted proteins | sample 132544metaG_FD_189087 | JGI IMG/M metagenome (GOLD analysis project Ga0256831, IMG submission 189087) | Hydrothermal vent microbial communities from Lau Basin, Pacific Ocean - 132-544 | ecosystem: Environmental > Aquatic > Marine > Hydrothermal vents | place: Pacific Ocean: Lau Basin | collected...
GTTTCCAAACAGTGACCGGTTCTACTATGACTTATTCCCATATAAAAGTATAATGGTTTCAGAACTGATTTCAGTTCAGGACTATTACAATTGTTCAGGACTATTTACAATCGTTCAGGACTATTTACAATCGTTCAGGACTGTTATATCAGCTCAGGACTCGCATTTAAAAAGATATAAGAAGAAATAATGGAAAAACAACTCAACTCAATGGATATCAATGATATTCTGGAACACCTGCCGCACCGCTATCCTTTTTTGCTGGTGGACAAAGTCGTAGACTATGAAGCTGGAAAATATTTAACCGGTATAAAAAATGTCAGCTATAATGAACCGCAGTTTACCGGTCATTTCCCTCAAAAGCCCATTTTGCCCGGTGTTCTGGTTATTGAAGCACTGGCACAGGCAACGGGTATTCTTGCGTATAAATCCACAGATTCAAAACCTGACGAAAACTCTCTGTATTATCTGGTGGGCATTGATAAAGCCCGTTTTAAACGTCCGGTAAACCCTGGAGAGCAACTGGTATTAAAAGTTGAAGTGGTCAAAAATATGCGTGGTGTCTGGAAATTTAATGCCGAAGCAAGCGTTGATGAGCAGCTGGTGGCTTCTGCTGAATTAATGTGTGCTGAGAGAGATGCCTGAGCAAGATTCTAACTCTGTTTTAATTCATCCAACGGCCATTATAGATCCCTCAGCGGAACTGGCGGATGATGTTACGGTGGGTGCCTGGTCTGTTATCGGCCCCAAAGTAAAAATTGACACCGGCAATATAATCGCTTCTCATGTGGTGATTAACGGCCCAACCAGCATTGGTAAAGACAACCATTTTTACCAGTTTGGTTCCATTGGTGAAGCTCCCCAGGATAAAAAATATCAGGGCGAAGACACCACGCTTGAAATCGGCAACCGGAATGTTATTCGTGAATTTACCACGCTGAACCGCGGAACAGTCCAGGATCGCGGTGCCACCACTATTGGCGATGACAATCTGATCATGGCTTATGTGCATATTGCCCATGACTGTGCTCTGGGCAGTAATATTATCCTGGCCAATAATGTAGCTCTGGCCGGTCATGTTAATATTCATAATCATGCTATTTTAGGCGGTTTTTCCCTGGTGCATCAGTTCTGTACTATTGGCTCTTACTGTTTTACGGCTATGAACAGTGTTATTTCCAAAGATATTCCGCCTTATATCATGGTGTCCGGTCATATGGCCAAACCTCATGGTCTGAATACCGAAGGTCTGAAACGTCATGGTTACAGTTCTGAGGCCATTAAGTCCATTCGACAGGCCTATAAGGCTCTGTATCGTTCAGGCCTGACTCTGGAAGATGCCATTACCGAGATTAATGAACTGGCTACAGAGTGTCAGGAACTGATGTTAATGACTGAGTTTTTAAATAATCACCTTAAGCGCGGGATTATCCGCTAATGCGTATAGGCATTATTGCGGGCGAAGCGTCTGGTGATATTCTTGCCTCCGGTTTAATTAAAGCCATTCACAAATACTATCCCGATGCCCGGTTTGAAGGCATTGCCGGCCCTTTAATGATTGAGGCCGGCTGCAGGGCTATCTATCCGGCAGAAAAGCTGGCGGTGATGGGACTGGTTGAAGTACTGGCCCATTATCGAGAATTATCTTCTATCCGCAAGGAACTTATTGAATACTTTATTGCTAATCCTCCTGATGTCTTTATCGGTATCGACGCGCCGGATTTTAACCTGGATATTGAAGCGGCCTTAAAAGCGCAGGGCATCGGCACTATCCATTATGTCAGCCCTTCAGTCTGGGCCTGGCGGCAGTATCGCCTGGCTAAAATTGCCCGGGCTGTGGATATGATCCTGACCCTGTTTCCATTTGAAAAACGCTTTTATGAAAATCATAATATTTCAGTTCAGTACGTGGGACATACTCTGGCTGATGAAATTGATTTAAAAATTGATGTTCCTGCCATCCGTAACAAACTGTCACTGGATATAAAAAACAATCAATCCGTTATCGCAGTACTGCCGGGCAGCCGTATGTCGGAGGTGACACGACTTGCACAGCCTTTTATTGCAACCATGCTTCAGTGTCTGCAGGAACAGCCCAATCTGGTTTTTGTTATACCCTTTGTTAATGAAAAGACCAGAGACTTTTTTAGCCAGGAGCTGAACCAGCAGTTTAAGGAGCAGGATGTTTTACGTCAGCAGATCCATTTGTTTAACTACTGCTCCAGAGATGTTATGGCTGCAGCTGATGCCGTATTACTGGCCTCGGGTACCGCCGCTCTGGAAGCCCTGTTATTAAAGAAACCCATGCTGGTGGCCTATAAACTGGCACCGCTGACATACTGGATAGCCAAACGCTTATTAAAAGTTCCTTATTACTCTCTGCCCAATTTGCTGGCAGGGGAGTGTCTGGTGGAAGAAATTACTCAGAATGATGTTCGTCCTGAAATACTTACAGATAAAGTGTTAAATTTGCTCAATATTGAAAACTGGCAGGAAAAATTGAAAATATTTGATGACATTCACCAGCTGTTGCGTAAAAATGCCAATGAAACTGCAGCTCAGGCCGTTTTTGATTATCTGCGCTTAAAGGGTAAACTGCCTGCCTCTGACCCGGTTGTTCGTGTTAAAGATTCCACGGCAGAAGAAAAATAATGGCTTTTGATCCTCTGTATGAAAACCTGTCTGGTCTGGTTGCCGGTGTTGATGAAGTCGGCAGAGGTCCGCTGGCCGGTGCTGTGGTAACGGCTGCAGTTATACTGGATCCGGATAAGCCCATTAAAGGGCTTGATGATTCCAAAAAAATCTCTGAAAAAAAACGCAGTATCCTGGCACAGCAGATCAAGGAGCGGGCATTATGCTATTGTATTGCCCGCGCCGAACATGGTGAGATTGATGATTTAAATATATTTCAGGCCACTCTGCTGGCCATGCGCCGTGCTGTGGAAGGGTTGGGTATCAGGCCTGATCGGGTACTGGTGGATGGTAAGTTCTGTCCTAATATAACTTATTCTTGTGAGGCGGTAGTAAAAGGTGATTCACGGGTAGCGGCTATTAGTGCCGCCTCAATTCTGGCCAAGGTGGAACGGGATAATGAAATGATTGCCCTGGATAAAGTCTGGCCCGGTTACGGCTTTGCAAAACACAAGGGCTACCCGACCAAAGTGCATATTGAAGCCTTACAAAAGCTGGGTGTAACCCCTATCCACCGTAGAAGTTATAAGCCGGTACAGAAAATTTTAAACCTGGCAAACTCGTAATATTCCCTGATCATGAGACAGTAGCTCCTAAAGCAATTTAAAAATGCCCAATACTTTTGTTCACTTAAATATCCACACTGAATTTTCCCTGGTTGATGGCATTGTCCGTCTTAAGCCCTTAATCCAGGCAGTTAAAGACCAGCAAATGCCGGCTCTGGCAGTTACCGATCAAAGTAATGTCTATGCTCTGGTCAAGGTTTATCAGGCATGTCTGGGGGCAGGTATCAAACCCATAGTCGGTGCTGATCTCTGGTTAAAAAATCCTGATGACTCTGCCCAGCCGTTTCGACTATTGATTCTGTGTCAGAATAATGACGGCTACCTGAATCTGAAACATTTAATCAGCCGAAGTTACCTGGAAGGGCAGCATCTGGGCAAAGCCATGATTGAAAAAGACTGGCTGGCTGAGCGTTCAGACGGTTTAATTGTATTACTGGGCAAGGGCAGTGAAATCGGCAGTCTGTTATCAGAAGAGCACTACAGCGAGGCAAAAGCTGCCATTGGTTTTTACCAGCAGTTATTTCCAGAGCGGCTTTACCTGGAGCTGCAGCGTATTTCACATCCCGGAGATGAACTGTTTTTGCATCAGGCCGTACAACTGGCTGGTGAATGCAGGCTTCCCGTGGTGGCGACTAATGCTGTGCGTTTTATTAAGCGCGAAGATTTTGAGGCACATGAGGCCCGGGTGTGTATTAACCAGGGCAGGGTACTGGCTGATAAACACCGGCCTAAGGATTATACCGAAGAGCAGTATTTAAAATCAGCGGCAGAAATGGCCGAGCTGTTTCAGGATATTCCGGAAGCCATAGAAAACAGCATTGAGATCGCCAGACGCTGTAATGTAACTCTGCACCTGGGCGAAAACTTTCTGCCTGACTTCCCGATACCGGAAGGCCTAAGCATGGATGAACATTTCCGCAGGCTTTCCCATGAAGGGCTGGATAAACGTTTCCCCCAGCTATTTGGTGAGGACTTTGACTTTGACAAAGCAGAATATCAGGAGCGTATAAAAGAATATCGGGAACGTCTGGATATAGAACTGGATGTTATTATCGGCATGGGCTTCCCCGGTTATTTCCTGATTGTTGCCGACTTTATCCAGTGGGCCAAAAATAATGGTGTACCGGTGGGGCCGGGTCGGGGTTCCGGTGCCGGCTCCCTGGTGGCTTATGCTCTGACCATTACTGATCTGGATCCTCTGGAATACGATTTGCTGTTTGAACGTTTCCTGAATCCGGAACGGGTATCCATGCCCGACTTTGATATTGATTTCTGTATGGAAGGCCGGGATAAAGTGATCCAGTATGTGGCTGAAACCTATGGCCGGGATCGGGTGTCGCAAATTATTACCTTCGGTTCCATGGCCGCCAGGGCGGCTATTCGGGATGTGGGACGGGTACAGAGCCAGGGCTATGGTTTTGTGGACTCCATTGCCAAGCTGATCCCCATGGATATTGGTATTACCATTTCCAAAGCCATGGAGCAGGAGGAAGAACTGCAGCGCCGCTATGATACGGATGATGCCGTTAAAGAGCTGATTGATATGGCGCTGGCCCTGGAAGGCATTACCCGTAATGTGGGTAAACATGCCGGGGGCGTGGTTATTTCCCCCAGTGATATTAATGAATTTTCCCCCATCTACTGTGAACAGGGTTCTCAGAGCATTGTTACCCAGTTTGATAAAAACGATGTGGAAACCGTCGGCCTGGTCAAGTTTGACTTCCTGGGCTTAAAAACACTGACAGTGATTGACTGGGCGCTGGAAATTATTAATACCCGGCTTAAAAAAGAGGGCAAAGAACCGGTCGATATTACCCAGATTGACCTGACGGATCGGGCTTCCTTTGACACCTTAAAAGCCAGTAATACCACGGCGGTTTTCCAGCTTGAATCCCGCGGTATGAAAGATCTGATCAAACGCCTCCAGCCGGACTGTTTTGAAGACATTGTGGCCCTGGTGGCCCTGTTCCGTCCCGGTCCTTTACAGTCCGGCATGGTGGATGATTTTATTGACCGAAAGCATGGCCGGCAGAAAGTTGAGTACCCTCATCCTTCGCTGGAACCGATTCTTCAGCCCACCTATGGCACCATTTTATACCAGGAACAGGTGATGCAGATCTCCCAGGTGCTGTCCGGTTATACCCTGGGTGGAGCCGATCTGTTACGCCGTGCCATGGGAAAGAAAAAACCGGAAGTTATGGCGGAACAACGTTCTATTTTTGAAGAGGGAGCGGTTAAAAACAATGTAGACAAGGCAGTGGCTACCCATATTTTTGACCAGATGGAAAAATTTGCCGCCTATGGTTTTAACAAATCCCACTCAGCGGCCTATGCACTGGTTTCCTATCAGACGCTCTGGCTGAAAACTCACTATGTAGAAGCCTTTATGGCCGCTGTATTATCGGCTGATATGGATAATACCGATAAGGTGGTGATAATTATTGAAGAATGCCGGGATCAGGGGCTTAAGGTGGTGGCCCCGAAAGTGAATGTATCGGAATACAAGTTTACCGTTAGTGATGATAATGAAATTGTCTATGGTCTGGGTGCCATTAAAGGGGTCGGTGAAGGTGCCATTGAAAGTATTATCGAGAGCCGTAACAGCGGCGGCCCCTACAAGGATTTTCAGGACTTCTGTAACCGTGTGGATCTACGGCGCTGCAATAAACGGGTTATAGAAACCCTGGTTAAATCCGGCGCCCTTGACGATATGGGCTGTACCCGGGCCACCCTGTTTAAGGCCATACCGGAAGCCACCAAAGCGGCAGAACAGTTCGCCAAAGCCGAGGCGGTGGGGCAGGATGACCTGTTTGGCGGGAACTTTTTTGCCACCGGCTCACTGGACAGTACGGCGGAGGAAGCCGCCGGTTTTGAGCCGCTGGAAGAATGGCCGGAAGACGAGCGCCTGAGGTATGAAAAAGATACTCTGGGCCTGTATCTTACCGGACACCCCATTGATCAGTATCTTAATGAACTGAAAAACTTTATTACCCATCGCCTGGTTGAACTTAACCCGGAGAAAAAACAGAATATTGTCATTGCCGGACTTATTATTGGTATTCGAACCATTAATACCAAACGCGGTTTAATGGCCATTGTAACGATTGATGATCGCAGCGCCCGTCAGGAAATCACCCTGTTTTCTGAGAAGTTTACGGAATTTAAAGATATTTTAATTAAGGATTCAGTTATTGCTGTTTCCGGTGAACTGGGACTGGATCATTATTCCGGTAATGCCCGTATTAATGTTAATCATATTTATGATCTGGATGAGGCCCGTAATCATTTTGCCCGCAGACTGGCTGTATCTCTGCATTGGGAGCAAATAGACAATGATTTTATTGAGCAGTTCAGGGAACTTTTAAGTACTTTTTCTGAAGGTGGGAAATGCCCGGTGGTCTGCTATTACCGGGGAGAAAAAGCCAAAGCAGCAATGCGCCTTGGAGATAACTGGCGAGTGCATCTGAACCGGGAACTCATTCAGCGTCTGGAACATCTGACCGGCCATTCGAGTAAAATCATTTACCGTTAATGGAACTTCTGACCCTGTTTTTCAGCGGCTTTACCTCGTCAACCCTGCTGCCGGGCAGTTCCGAAGCTCTGTTTGCCTGGATGCTGTCCCAGCAAAGCTGGCCGGCCTGGTTACTGATTGTGGTAGTGGGTACGGCCAATTCTTTAGGCGGTATGACCAACTGGCTGCTGGGTCTGTTAATACGCCGGGGACTGCTGGAAGACAGGGATAAAAAAAAGCCCGACAGGCAAGCGGATAAAACCAGACTCAATGCAGAACAGTGGCTGGAACAGCATGGTGCCCCGGTACTGTTTTTCAGTTTTCTGCCCATTATCGGCGATCCCTTATGTCTGGTGGCCGGTCTGATAAAAATAAGCTGGCTGCAGGCTCTGCTTTATATCAGTATGGGGAAGTTTTTTCGTTATATTGCCATGGCTTACTTTATAAACTAATAATGTTATAATTATTAACTGTATGACAAGATTTTGCTCTCAACTTCCCCCTTCTTTAGAAGGGGGATTGAGGGGATTGAATGCACCTGAAAATAAGTAACTTAGAACCCCCAGGTCTCTGATTTGTGTAGTTAATTTCCTCGCAGTGAAAAGGGCCTTAATTACCAGAATTAAAACATAAGAAAAGACAAAATGAATCCAAATTTTCTTGATTTTGAACAACCGATTGCTGAACTGGAAGCTAAAATTGAAGAGCTTCGCTATGTCGGCAATGATACCGATCTTAACTTATCCGAAGAAATATCCAACTTACAGGGTAAAAGCCGCTCCTTAACTGAATCTATTTTCAAGAGCCTGACCCCCTGGCAGATCTCCCAGTTAGCCCGTCATCCCTTACGTCCTTATACTCTGGACTATATTGAACACATGTTTACGGATTTTGAAGAACTGCACGGTGATCGGGCTTTTGCCGATGATTCCCCTATAGTTGGAGGTCTGGCTCGTCTGGAGGGTAGGCCGGTTATGGTCATAGGTCACCAGAAAGGCCGCGATACGGCAGAAAAGGTAAAACGTAATTTTGGTATGCCGCGTCCGGAAGGTTATCGCAAGGCCCTGCGGCTGATGAAACTGGCGGAGCGTTTTAAATTGCCCATTCTGACCTTTATTGATACCCCCGGAGCTTATCCCGGTGTGGATGCTGAAGAGCGCGGACAAAGTGAAGCCATTGCCCGTAATTTAATAGAAATGTCCGAGTTAAAGGTACCGGTTATCTGTACTGTCATAGGTGAAGGTGGTTCCGGCGGAGCTCTGGCCATTGGAGTCGGTGACCGGGTTAATATACTGCAGTACAGTACTTATTCCGTAATTTCTCCGGAAGGCTGTGCCTCTATTTTATGGAAAAGTGCCGATAAAGCAGCTGAAGCGGCTGAAGCCATGGGCATAACCTCTGAGCGATTAAAAGAACTGGGTCTGGTGGACCATATCATAGAAGAACCTCTGGGCGGCGCTCATCGCGATCATAAAGCCATGGCCAATAAACTGAAGCAGTCCTTACTGGAAACTCTGGAACACCTGTCCGAACTGCCTGCGGACCGGTTACTGGATGCCCGCTATGAACGCCTGATGAAATACGGTAATTTTATTGAGGCTTAATAGTGAAAGGCGCTGGAAGGAGTAACAGGCCATGGCGGTAACTCCTCAGTCCCTTCATTATCACTTAACCCGTCTGGTTGACAGCCAGAAATTCCTTATTGCCTATAGCGGCGGAGTGGACTCCCATGTTCTGCTGCATCTCTGTTATCAGCTAAAAAATCATAGTCTGGGTAAAGATCTGTTCTTTTCCGCTGTTTATATTGATCATGGTCTTAGTCCCCATGCTCAAAAATGGGGGCAGCATTGCCAGCGGGTTTGTTATGAACTGGACATCCCCCTGAGTATTATTGAAGTGAATGCCCAGCCTGATCAGGGGCAAAGTCCGGAAGCCGCTGCCCGTAAAGCAAGATACCAGGCTTTTCATGAAATCTTAACGGACGGGGAATGCCTGCTCACTGCCCAGCATCTGGATGATCAGGCTGAAACCGTATTGCTGCAGCTAATGCGAGGCAGTGGTACCCGTGGTTTATCGGCCATGCCTGAGCTAAAGACATTCGGCAAAGGCTTGCTGTGCCGGCCCATGCTGGATGTAAACAAGCAGACCCTACTAGCCTATGCACAGCAGCATCAACTGCACTGGGTAGAAGATGAAAGCAATCAGGAACAACGTTTTGACCGTAATTTTTTACGTCATAGTATTCTGCCTGAATTGCAGAAACACTGGCCTTCGGTGCAAAGTAGCATTGCCCGTACCGCCAGGGTGCTGGGAGAGTCTCAATATCTGCTCGACATTATGGCTGAAAAGGATTTTACTGCTACAGTTGAATTTGAAAATGAGCAGCAGACAGCCGATAAACTGGTATTAAATAAAGTCAGAGAACTGGTCACTTTATCAGCCTCACAAGCCTTAACTGATGCTCGTTTTAACCTGGCCCGGGTGCATAATCTATTAAGATACTGGATACACCTCAATGACTTACCCATGCCATCTAAAAAAATTCTTGAACAGGTAGTGCAGAATATTATCTTTTCCAGTGAAGATGCCTCACCGGTAGTATGCTGGAAAAGAGATTCGCTGCAATGTGAAATCAGAAAATACCGCAATACCCTGTACCTGATTAATCGAACCGGACAACCGGTTATTGATGAACAGGTCAGAACACAAACTTATGACCTTAAACCGGATCAACCGATAAACCTGCCTGGTATTGGGATGATCAGTGTTGAGCCGGGTTGTGAAGAATCGAAGCAGACCATTACAGTATGTTTCCGGCAGGGTGGGGAACGTTTCAGGAAATTCCGGGGGGCAGCATCCAGCCTGTTAAAACACTGGTTTCAGGAACAGGGTATCCCGCCCTGGGAACGGGATTACATGCCACTAATATTTGTAGGTGATGAACTGGTTCAGGTGGGGCAATATATTGTTAATAAAGATTTTGGCAATAAAAGTGGCAAGCCCAAAGTTTTTGTAAAATCTGATCACTTTTTAGCATAAACAGATAGAGCTATAACTGTGAAATAAGTGGGTGAAATTAAGCGCAATAAACGGTAAAATTACTTTTTTCAGATCCGACTAAATTTCGACTAAATTTTTTACCATCTAAGAGTCCGTTCAAACATAATGACCAAGTATATCTTTATCACCGGCGGTGTAGTTTCCTCTCTGGGCAAGGGAATTGCCTCAGCCTCATTAGCCGCATTGCTGGAAGCGAGGGGACTGAAAGTGACCCTGCTTAAACTGGACCCCTATATCAATGTTGATCCGGGAACCATGAGTCCGTTTCAGCATGGTGAGGTCTATGTCACCGAGGACGGTGCTGAAACTGATCTGGATCTGGGGCATTACGAACGTTTTGTACGCACCAATATGCGTCAGAGTAATAACTTTACTGCTGGCCGTGTTTATGAAAGTGTGCTGTCCAAGGAACGCCGGGGTGATTATCTGGGCGCCACGGTCCAGGTTATTCCCCATATTACCGATGAAATCAAGCAGCGGATCCATCTGGGTGCAGCGGATGCTGATATTGCCATGATTGAAATCGGCGGCACTGTAGGGGATATTGAATCCCTGCCGTTTATGGAGGCTATCCGCCAGCTGGGTATTCAGATGGGCAGTGATAATTCCCTGTTTATGCATCTGACCCTGCTGCCCTATATTCCCACTGCCGGTGAATTAAAAACCAAACCTACCCAGCACTCTGTTAAGGAATTACAGTCCATTGGTATTCGCCCGGACATTCTGGTGTGTCGTGCGGATCGGGAAATTCCCGATGAAGAACGCCGTAAAATTGCCCTGTTTACCAATGTGGAAGAACGGGGTGTTATTTCAGCCATTGATGTGGACAGTATTTACCGTATTCCACTGCTGTACCATGAGCAGAAACTGGACCAGCTGGTGGTGGAAAAACTGAAACTGGATGTGCCTGATGCCGACCTGTCCCAGTGGCAGGCCGTGGTTAATGCCCAGAAAAATCCACAGGGTGAAGTCAATGTGGCCATGGTGGGTAAATATGTCGATTTAACTGAATCCTATAAATCCCTGTCGGAATCTTTAATCCATGCCGGTATTCATACTTCTACCCGAGTAAAAATAACCTATGTGGATTCAGAAGAAATTGAAAAGAACGGTACCGACTGCCTCAAAGCAATGGATGCTATTCTGGTTCCCGGCGGTTTTGGCAACCGGGGTGTAGAAGGCAAGATACTGGCTGCCCAGTATGCACGGGAAAACAAGGTGCCTTATCTTGGGATCTGTCTGGGTATGCAGGTGGCTGTAATTGAATATGCCCGGCATGTAGCCAAACTGGACAAGGCTCATAGTACCGAATTTGACCCCCAGACACCTAACCCGGTTATTGCCCTGATCACTGAATGGCAGAGAGAAGACGGTACCATTGAAGTACGTGATGAAAATACCGATCTGGGCGGTACCATGCGTCTGGGAGGTCAGCCCTGTAAACTGGCAGCCGGTTCCAGGGTAAAGGAAATTTACGCTAAGGAAGTGATTGTGGAGCGCCACCGTCACCGCTATGAGTTTAATAATCAGTACCGTAAACCGCTGGCCAATGCCGGTTTGATTTTCTCCGGTATTTCCCTGGATGAAAACCTGGTGGAAGTCGTAGAAGTGGCTGATCACCCCTGGTTTGTAGCCTGCCAGTTCCATCCTGAATTTACCTCCACACCCAGAGACGGCCATCCTCTGTTTACCAGTTATATTAACCAGGCCCGTGTCAGTGCCGGACTGGAAATAGTCAATAAAGAAGGAAAACTGTTTTAATGAAACTTTGCGGTTTTGAAGCCGGTCTGGATCAGCCTCTGTTTTTAATTGCCGGTCCCTGCGTGATAGAAAGTGAGCAGATGGCCATGTCCACTGCCGAGCAGTTAAAACGGATCAGCGAACAACTGGGCATTTCTTTTATTTATAAATCCTCCTTTGACAAGGCTAACCGCACCTCCAGCCAGAGCTACCGCGGTCCCGGTATGGCAGAAGGTCTGCGCATTCTGAAAAAAGTCAAACAGGAACTGAACCTGGCCATACTTACCGATGTCCATGAAGACACTCCCCTGGATGAAGTAGCCGAGGTCGCAGATGTTTTACAGACCCCGGCTTTTTTATGCCGTCAGACTAATTTTATCAAGCAGGTGGCAGCCGTCGGCAAGCCGGTGAATATTAAGAAGGGTCAGTTTCTGGCACCCTGGGATATGAAAAATGTTATCGACAAGGCCAGGGAAACCGGTAACGAACAGATAATGGCCTGTGAGCGCGGGGTCAGTTTTGGTTACAACAACCTGGTGTCCGATATGCGCTCACTGGCGGTTATGCGTGAAACCGGCTGCCCGGTGGTTTATGATGCCACTCATTCCGTACAGCAGCCGGGCGGCCTGGGCGGCTGCTCCGGCGGCAACCGGGAATTTGTGCCGGTACTGGCTCGGGCCGCTGTGGCCAGCGGTGTATCCGGACTGTTTATGGAAACTCATCCAGACCCGGAAAAGGCTCTGAGTGACGGTCCCAATTCCTGGCCTCTGGATAAAATGAGCGATTTAATCAAAACATTAATGGATATAGACCAGCTGGTGAAATCCGGGGTGTTTGCAGAAGATACTTTGTAATTTAAAAAGCCATTAAAAAGTAATTAAAAAATTTATACACAATTAAACCAAATAAAACTTAAGGAAAACCAATGTCAGATTTAACAATCATTGACGTAAAAGCAAGAGAAGTAATAGATTCCCGCGGCAACCCAACCGTTGAAGCGGACGTTATTTTAGAAAGCGGTGCCATGGGTCGGGCTATTGTACCGTCGGGGGCATCGACCGGTGCCAGAGAAGCTATTGAACTGCGTGACGGTGATAAGTCCCGCTTCCAGGGTAAAGGCGTTTTAAATGCCGTAAACAATGTGAACGGTGAAATTAAAGATGCCGTGGTGGGTATGAGCGCCGACGATCAGAGCAGCATAGATAATAAAATGATTGAGCTGGACGGTACCGAAAATAAAGACCGTCTGGGCGCCAATGCCATACTGGCTGTTTCTCTGGCTACAGCTCATGCTGCGGCTAATGCCAACGGCATACCGCTATATCAGCAGCTGGGCGGTGAAGGTCCATTTACTATGCCCGTACCCATGATGAATATTATTAATGGTGGTGAACACGCCGACAATAATGTGGATATACAGGAATTTATGATTCTGCCTACCGGTGCACCTTCTATGGCTGAAGCAATACGTTATGGTACAGAAGTGTTTCATGCCTTAAAGAAAGTATTAAGCAGCAAGGGTATGAATACCTCTGTGGGTGATGAAGGGGGCTTTGCGCCTGATCTGCCCTCCAATGAAGCGGCCATTGAAGTCATACTGGAAGCCATTGAAGCCGCCGGTTATAAGGCGGGTGAAGATATCTTTATCGGTATTGATGCGGCCAGCTCTGAATTTTACAAAGACGGCAAATATGTTCTTGCCTCAGAAAATAAAGCCCTGACTTCTGCCGAAATGGTTGATTACCTGGCTAACTGGGTAGAAAAATATCCATTAATTACAGTAGAAGACGGTCTGGATGAAAATGACTGGGAAGGCTGGAAACTGCTAACCGAGCGCCTGGGTAAAAAAGTCCAGCTGGTGGGTGATGATTTATATGTTACTAATCCTAAAATCTTTAAAGAAGGTATTGATAAGGGTATTGCCAATTCCATTCTGATTAAAGTTAACCAGATTGGTACCCTGACTGAAACTCTGGAAGCCATTCAAATGGCCAAAGATGCCGGCTATACCGCAGTGGTTTCTCACCGCTCTGGTGAAACAGAAGATACTACTATTGCCGATCTGGCTGTGGCTACCTCCTGTGGTCAGATTAAAACCGGCTCCCTGTCCCGCTCTGACCGGATTGCCAAGTATAACCAGCTGATCCGTATCAGTGAACAATTGGGTGATAAGGCGGTTTATCCCGGTAAAGACACCTTCTATAATCTGAAGTAAGATCTGGACTGGAGGAAATCTGCAATGAACTATGTCATAGCCCTGCTGGTGGCACTGATTGTTATCCTCCAGTACGATCTATGGGTCGGTAAAGGCAGTATTCAGGAAGTTCGTGAACTTGAAGCGTCTATTAAGTCCCAGAGTGAAGAAAACCAGCTACTTAAAGAACGAAATGAAGCTCTTCGGGCAGAAGTACGGGATTTAAAAACCGGCCTGGATGCCGTGGAAGAAAGGGTTCGTACTGAACTGGGTATGATCCGCCAGGATGAAATATTTTTTCATATCATTGAGAAAAAGTAGTCTGTTCTGAAGTGTTTTAACCGCCTCCCTGTGGAGCGGCATTCCCTGCCTCTTCACCACCTACCGTAAATGGTGTTACATACACCAGTAAACCATACACCGGATTATCCAGATAGTGCAATTCCTTACTGCGCATTTTGCGGTTCTGTTTAAAACGATAAACCTTATTAATGCAGTTACCTGCATTTAAAATCTGTGCCTCTGCTGCTATAGCAGACTCTGGTGTAATACCCTGTGCAAGTTTTTGATCCAGTACTTTATCGGTAACAGCCTGATCAGTCTGGGATTGTTTATCTGCAGAGGGCTGAGACAGAGGTTCACAGTGACTGGAAGCCAGGTTAACCTCCAGATGCAGAAAACGGGATACAGATAGTTTTAATTCACCTTCAGGCAAAAGGCTGTCGGACATGTTATCTGCAGTAATTTTAATGGGCAGGGCATAATGTCTGGAGAGCGAACGTTGAGTCCAGCCAAAATGAGCCAGTAAACGGTAATTGGGAGAGTAACGAAGATTGGCTGCTGAATCGGCCAGCTTATAGTGTTTTCTGGATAATGCACCAATCCCTTTATGCAAGGGTAAAAACTGACGGCTGGAGAGATTGTATTCAGCCAGAGCCGGTGTTTCATCAGTCAGAGGTTTTATGTCTCCCGTTAAACCCTGATCTTCCGGACGGCTCCAGTATTCTTCCTGCATACCCTGTTTATTTAACTGCCTGAACAGAAGGACTTCAACAATATAATACTGTTTTTTCTGTGCTGGCTTAGTTTGTGCGGCATCAGGCTCACTGTTTGCTGTATTAGTCTCTGCTGGTTCAGCATAACTGACAGCCGTACTTAAAAGCAGGAAAAGGCTTAGGAAACGGGCGGTGTAATTGACAATATCAGGCATTTATCAGGTTCTCAAATTATATTGCCTTATTATCCTAAATAGGGCAGATGAAAGCCATACCCAGTGATGAATTAGTACTCATTAAAGCTTCCCCCCTTCTTTAGAAAGGGGATTGAACTTGAGAATGGCTTCTAAAAGACTGCACATAGCTTATATTTTATAATTCTGACGCAGAATCTGATTAGTAAAAGCCGTTCTAAGATAAAATCCTCTTGGGAGCGTCTGTTTTCTTAGTCCATCACTGCCGATACCTGTGGTAATAGCCGAGGAATTGGCCGCCTTGGGACGGATCTGCAGGTATTCACCCTGATGCGCGGTAATTGTTTCTACCTGACCCAGGCTGATCAGTTCCATAAAATCTTCCCAGTCGGTCTGCAGGATGTCCATATCATCTTCGTCGGGTGACCATAAAAAACCATTACCCACTTTACGTTGTGATAGGGGAATGTCTGGACTGGCTTCAACAGGCACCCAGAGTACTCTGGAGAGCTTTTTATAGACACAGGAGTCCTGCCATTGCAGACCAATATTATTCAATAAAGGAACGGTACAGACATAAGTGGTTTCCCTGGCCTGGTATGCGGCATTCAGGGGAATAGTTTTCAGTTCGATACCTAAATTAATAAAATCGGGTTCAGACAGGTTGCCGGCGGAAGTACCCAGTAAACATTCCAGTAACTGTCCGATCCAGCCCTTGTCACGTCGTAAATCAGGCGGTACCGTCCAGTTAACTGAGTCAGCCAGTTGCTGCAGAGACTGCCCGGCAATGTTCTGGCATAGCGACATCAGCTCCGTTTCTGTTTGTGGTGCAGTCTGTTTTTCTGTCATAAGCATAAAAAAGCCCCGACCTGTACAGGATGGGGCTTGTGCTGCAGGGTTACTGTTTAGTTGCTAAAGCGATAAATAAATATTAATCATCGCCGCCCATAAAGAACTGCAGCAGGTTTAATAAGTGCATTAATAATGCAAATATTGAAGTGTACAGAGCAACAGTCATAGTAATATAGTTGGTTTCACCGCCATGTACCATGGCACTGGTTTCATATAAAATTCCTGCGGAAAGTAATAAAACCATGGCCGCTGATATAGCCAGGCTTAAAGCAGGTATTTCCAGAAAGATATTCAGCACGATAGCTGCCAGCATTACCAGGAAACCGACCATTAAAAAGCCGCCCATAAAGCTGAAGTTTTTACGGCTCACCAGAGCATAGCCGGACAGGCCTAAAAAGATTACGCCAGTCAGACCAAAGGCTGTGGTCACTATTTGAGAACCGTTTGGCAGAGCCAGATAAAGGCTTAAAATAGGACCCAGGATATAACCCATGGCACCGGTAAAAGCAAAAATAGCTACCAGACCCATAGCGCTGTTGCGCAGTGCATTAATAACAAATGGTCCCCCCAGAAACACAACCAGCATAATCAGCCAGTGTACAGGCTGGGCATTGGTCATCATGGCGAAGCCAGCCGTTACGGCGCTGAAAAGTATGGTCATGGATAATAAAGTATAAGTATTTCTTATAACTTTATTGGTTGCCAGTACACTATCCGCTGAACGGACCGTGGAACGGGCAACATTAACGTATTGGTTCATTTTATTTATGCCTCCTAAGCATTTGTTTTTTAGAGCTGTCGGTATTATTTGGTTTTGTTTCCAGTTTGTCTGTAATATGCTGTCTAAGACAATATAAATCAAGGAAAATTCACTTTTTTATTAAATACTGGACACTGGAAAGCAGAAAAAGACAATATAAATTAAGAAAAATTTAAATCAGTTTGAATGGATACAGCTAAAAAAATTTTTTAAGGGCTGGTATTTAAAAAAAAGGTTGTTTATAATGCCCACACTTTATACGTGGTGGGCTGGCTGAGTGGCTGAAAGCACCGGTCTTGAAAACCGGCAACGGGTTAAACCGTTCGGGGGTTCAAATCCCTCGCCCATCGCCATTTTCCCGGTATTTAAAATTTCTTCCTAAAACATCGTTAAAACTTCCCAAGTCTTTAAATTTTCTGAATTTTTATGTTCCATGTTCTTGTTCTGGCTTATTGTTTATAAACACGCTAAAATTGCTTTATAAGGATTAAATTTAGCACTATTATTTTTTTTGTTTTTTACATAAATAAACTGGCAATTTCACTAAATTATGTCTAAATTAAATAAGTAACTATAATCTATCTATCTCATACTAATAAACAGGTAATCCTATTTTTGCCTGAAGGGTCTGGTTTAAGTGATAAAAGTTTTACTGGTTGATGACCATGAGTTGGTTCGTACAGGGATCCGTCGACTGATTGAAGACATTAAAGGTCTGGAAGTGGTTGGCGAAGTCGAGACAGGTGAAGCTGCCATAGATTTTGCCAGGGATCAGCATGTTGACGTGGTTTTAATGGACCTGAATATGCCGGGTATTGGTGGTCTGGAAGCAACCCGCCGACTGATTTCCAAAGACAAACACCTGAAAATTATTGTCGTTACCGTACATAATACGGAACCGTTTCCTCAGCAGCTGTTTAAAGCCGGTGCCATGGGCTACCTGACCAAGGGCTGTAATATCGAAGAAATAGTGCACGCTATTAAAGAAGTCTTTTATGGCCGTCGGTATATTTCGGTCGATATTGCTCAGCAGATGGCTATGAATCTTCAGCCTGAAGATGAGAATCCCTTTGATAAACTGTCTCAGCGTGAAATGCAGGTCATGATGATGAGTATGCAGGGTATGAAAGGGCAGGAAATTTCCGAGCAGCTTAATCTCAGTCCCAAAACCATTTCCACTTATCGTTACCGTCTGTTTGAAAAACTGAATGTTTCCAATGATGTGGAACTGACCCGTCTTGCTATGCAATATGGTCTGATTGACGACTCTATATAACTTGGGTTGAAGACTATCAGTCTGGTTGATGACTCTATATAAAACACTCCAGTATGTCTGATCCGAAATCACAGGAACAGAACTCTTCAAAACCGGTCTTTGATACCGAGCACTTCCTTCAGGAGCTGACCAGCAAACCGGGTGTCTACCAGATGCTGGATGCTGCCGGGATTGTTATCTATGTGGGTAAAGCCAAAAACCTGAAAAAACGGGTCAGCAGTTACTTTCGTAAAACCGGCCAGACACCCAAGACCCAGGTTATGGTGTCCCAGATAGCCAATATAGAGATTCTGGTCACTCATACTGAAAGCGAGGCCCTGTTATTAGAAAATAATCTGATTAAAAACCTTAAGCCGCGCTATAACATTCTGCTGCGTGATGATAAGTCTTACCCCTATATTTTTCTGTCCGATCAGGACAGGTTTCCCCGTCTGGCCTTCCATCGGGGGGCCCGCAAAAATAAAGGCCGCTACTTTGGACCTTTTCCCAACGGCCACTCCGTAAAAAGCAGTTTAAATCTGCTGCAGAAACTGTTTCCGGTACGCCAGTGTGAAGACAGTTTTTACAAAAACCGCTCCCGGGCCTGTCTGCAGTACCAGATCAAACGCTGCAGCGCCCCCTGTGTGGGGCTGGTCAGTGAGGCTGATTACGCTGAAGATGTACGCCATACCATTTTATTTCTGGAAGGCAAAAGCAATCAGGTTATTGATGAACTGATCAAACGTATGGATGAAGCGGCCGCCCAGCTGGAATATGAAAAAGCAGCCCTACATCGGGATCAGATTGTCAGTTTAAGGCGGCTGCAGGAAACCCAGTATGTGAGCAATGAAAAAGGCGATCTCGATGTGATTGCCATTGAATATCAACAGGGTATTGCCTGTATTCAGGTGTTCTTTATCCGTGACGGGCTTAACCTGGGCAATAAAAGTTTTTTCCCGAAAAATGCCCGTCATCAGACTGTCTCAGAATTATTATCTGCTTTTATCGCGCAGTTTTATCTCAGCAGTCTGAAAACCGACCGGCTGATCCCCTCACTGATCCTGGTCAGTCATCCTTTTGAGGATCAGGCCCTGATAGAAACGGTGTTAAAGGAACAGTCAGGTCATAAGGTGGAAATTCGTGATAAAGTCAGGGGAGAACGCCTGCGCTGGCTGCAGATGGCTCTGGCCAATGCTCAGACGGCGCTGTTATCCAGACTGTCCAATAGAGCCAGTGTCGTGGAACGCTTTAAGGAGCTGCAAAAAGCCTTAAATATGGATACTGTGCCAGAGCGGCTGGAATGTTTTGATATCAGCCATAGTTCCGGTGAAGCGACCGTCGCATCCTGTGTGGTTTTTGATCAGTCCGGCCCGTTAAAGTCCGATTACCGGCGCTTTAATATAGATAATATCACCCCCGGTGATGATTATGCGGCCATGCATCAGGCCTTAACCCGGCGCTATATCAGAGCTGCAAAAGGGGATGGCAGGTTACCGGACCTGCTGGTTATTGACGGCGGTAAGGGACAGGTTAAACAGGCACGTGATGTTCTGGAAGAGTTACAGCTTAATTCTGTGCGTATTATCGGCATTACCAAAGGTGAAGGTCGAAAAGCGGAGCATGATACGCTATTATTGTCAGAGACCAATGAGAAGGTTATACTGCCGTCAAATTCAAAAGCCATGCATTTGCTGCAGCATATCCGGGATGAGGCACACCGCTTTGCCATCACCGGCCATAAGACCCGCAGAGCCAAAGCCCGCAAGACCTCACAGCTGGAAAAAATCAGCGGCCTGGGGCCGAAGCGTCGGCAGGAACTGTTAAAACAGTTCGGTGGTCTGCAGGAAGTGGCCCGGGCCGGGGTGGAAGACCTGGCTAAAATTAAGGGCATCAGTAAATCCCTGGCACAAAAGATTTACGATCATTTTCACGGCTAATGGCTGGATATACTATGGAATACAACATACCCAATCTGCTCACCTCATTTCGCATTGTACTGGTGCCTGTTGTGGTGGTGTTTTTCTACCTGCCGGTTTCCTGGGGTGAACAGGTGGCTGCAGCAGTATTTATGGTGGCGGCCATTACCGATTTGTTTGATGGCTACCTGGCTCGTAAATGGGGACAGACATCGGCTTTTGGTGCGTTTCTGGATCCGGTGGCCGATAAGGTGATTGTCTCTGTTGCCCTGATCCTGCTGGTGGACAAAAACCCAACTGATTATCCCAGTATCTTTATGACTCTGGCGGCTATTATTATTATTGGCCGTGAAATTACCATTTCTGCCCTCAGAGAATGGATGGCAGAAATCGGTTCACGCAATAGTGTGGCGGTTTCCATTATAGGCAAGGTTAAAACCACCACTCAAATGACTGCTCTGGTCTGGCTGCTCTATGGTCAGCCCCTGTTTGGCTTCCCTCTGGTTGAAGCCGGTTTTGTACTGCTCTATATTGCGGTTTTCCTGACCCTGTGGTCTATGATTGACTATATTTCAGCCGCTCTGGTATCCATGAAAAACGATTAAGCACTGCTCTTCTTTTGCTCGGTAACAAAGTCATCGCAGTCTTCACAGGCCTCGCCATAACCCATTCTTTCGTATTCGGCAATCACCTGAGCACCAAAGAGCAGGATAATTGCACCCACTTCCAGGAACAGTAAAATAACAATGGCGGAAGTTAATGAGCCGTAAACTACATTAACCATGGACAGCGTTGAAAAATACCAGATCAGAATATGACGGGCAATTTCCCATAAAAAGGTGGCACTAATACTGCCGATTAAGGCGTGTTTAAAACTCAGTTTACCAACGGGCATTACCATGTAAATCGAAGTCAGCATCAGAATAAGGCCGATGATGCCTAAAATATAGACAATACTTTTGGTCACACTGTCTAAACTCAAAGTCCAGTAAAAAAAGTGCAGCGTTTCTCCCTCCCATATTTGCAGAATGCCGCTGATGGTCGTTATTATCAGCATCCCCAGACCTACAACAATAATATAACAATAAGGAATAATGGCAGAAATTAAAAAATGCCGGCGGCGGATCCGTACCCGGTGATAAAAGATAATAGACATGGTGTTTTCCAGAACCGTAAAAGTCATGGAACTGAAAAACAGTAGTATCAGAAGTAACAGCAAACCAATATGTTTCTGCCGGGTAAAACGTGTGATCTGCTCCATAAACACCGAGGCCTGATCAGGCAGTATAAGATTAATGTACTCACCGGTTATTTTTAATAACAGCTCTGGTGAAGCTACATAGGAAAGTACAATAAGGATCAGGGAAAATAAGGGGATAATTGACAGCAGGGTATAATAAGCCACAGCTCCGGAAAGCAATAAGCCCTGATTAGCCTGAAAACTTTTAAAAACCTTGCGGACAAAACTCAGCGGATTACGCAGAATTTTTTTCCCGGGACTGTGCCATTCTTGTATCATGGATGTATTTTAACCAGTAAAAAGAGAGAATTATATCAGGTTTATATAACTGCAGTTTACCTCTAAAACCTTTAAGAGTCATTATCCTGAAAAAATCAGTTGTTTTATAATTCAATAGTCTATAGTTTTATGTCAGTGTAACTGACCATGGCTGTCTACAGCCGTTCACTCTACTTTACTTTAGTTTATACTGAGTGGTTACATGTCATTTTTTGTATGGGAAACAGTATGCACAGTACAGCAGAAAATTCGCAATGACTGGGATTAAATTTCTGCTGGATACCAATATAGTCATTGGTCTGCTTAAGGGGCATAAAGCCGTCTTGCAATTGCTTGAGCAGACAGGCTGTTTTTTGTGTTTAATGAGTGACTGATACATGCATGGCATCTATTGTTTGTTATAATTTAAAACAGTGATAATTGTTTGCTGCAGGGTAATTTTGTATCAGTACCATCAAATACTGTTCGTCCATCATATTGGGCGGCATGCTTTTTTTCCCAGTCAATAACTGCCTGTGTATCAACATCAGGTTTTACCTGCTGCTCTATTGATTGAGCCAACTGATGAAGCGACCTGAAAGCGGCACGTCTTTCAGAGTGTTCTAGCCGGGCCTTATTTATCATTTGATGCATTGTCTCAATGGTTTCGTCATAGGTTTTGGTTAAAACCGGAAATGGATGACCGTCTTTGCCGCCGTGTGCAAATGAAAACCGGGCTGGGTCGTCAAACCGAGTTGCTTCGCCGTAAACCAGTTCACTAACCAGGGCCAGGCTTTGTATGGTTCTGGGTCCAATCCCTTCCTGTAATATCAGGGGCACAAAATCCCGGTATTGCTTTTCATGAGCCAGTAATAAAGCCGCAGCCAGGCGTTTTGAACGCACATGCCGGGCAAGAACAGCATGGTTTTTATCCATAACCAGATGGCGTAATTCAGAAAGCTGTTGATCAGGGTTTTGAGCAATAAAATCTACTATGGCATTCTGAGCCGGTTGTGCACGGGCATCAGAAAGGTTTAACAAAAGCCCCTGGTTGTGCCCTTCAATGGCTGTATGAGGATCCAGTACAAATGACTGTACCCGCGAAGAAAGCCAGTGATAACGTCGGGCCATACCATTTCCCTGATTCATCCCTTGCTGTATTATCGCCCACTGGCCCTGCTGACTGACAATAAAACTGTGCTGGTAGAGCTGATAACCATCCTGGATAAGACTATTATCCACTTTGGCTGCCAGTTTTGAAGCCTGTACCAGAGCATGACCGTCCAGTCCTGTTTGTTCCGCTATGCTTAATAATTCAACTGGAGTCTTACGCGAATGCTTACCGCGTCCACCGCAAACATACAGGCCCAGCTCTGTTGCCACAGGATTTAAGGCACGTTTTAATGCACCCATTACAGAAGTGGTAATACCGGATGAGTGCCAGTCCATACCCAGAGCAGCACCAAAACTCTGAAACCAGAACGGATCAGAAATACGGCTTAAAAATCCCTGTGTACCGTATTCATCTACAATAACCCGACTAATTGCCAGCCCAAGTGTTTCCATCCGCCGAGCCAGCCACACGGGAACCCGCCCACCATGCAAAGGTAAATCAGCAGAACCTGAACGTTTCATTGCTTAAAATAAACCTGTAATGTCATTTGTTAATTAAATCGTTATCGTCATCAATGCTTAAATATTTTCTGCAGTGCCTGACAAATACTGGCTATGATAATAATTATTAACTGCTGTTTAAATAATTTGATTTTAAAACAAGGGTAACTTATAGGTAACACAGCAAAAAATTAATAATAAATAAATCTTAATTGCTACGTTTAAATATGGTGTAAGTTCTTGATTTTAAATGGTGCCCAGGGCCGGAATCGAACCGGCACGGTATTGCTACCGAGGGATTTTAAGTCCCTTGCGTCTACCAATTTCGCCACCTGGGCAAACAGGTGTGTTTGGAGCGGGAAACGAGATTCGAACTCGCGACCCCGACCTTGGCAAGGTCGTGCTCTACCAACTGAGCTATTCCCGCAATAACTTCTCCTGGCGGAGAATGGTTTTTAGAAGTATGCCTTGTCAGGCTATATTTGGCCTTCTGTAAAATTGACGGGGATTATACCGAGCCATACAGGAGAAAGCAACGCTTTTAAGTAGAAATTAGTCATATATATTGTTAATTTTTAAATGAAATTTTCTGTGCTTTTATAATGTAAGTCTTTGATTTTTAATTTTTTAACAGTGCGGTTATTTCTTCCGGTGGTAAAGGCCGGTAATAAAAGAAACCCTGGATAATGTCGCAGCCCATTTCTTTTAACAGACTGACTTCATCTTGATTTTCAACCCCTTCGGCGACTACCTGATAATTTAGGGCGTGTGCCATATTGATAATGGTATTAAGTAGTATGGCTGATGTTGAATCGGCTCTTACATCATGAATAAACAGTTTATCAATTTTCAGACAATCGATAGGTAACTGTTTTAAAGAGGCGAGGGATGAATAACCGGTGCCGAAATCGTCAATGGCAATTTTAATACCGGCTTTTCTAAGTTTAATAAATATATCCAGAATTTTTTCTGGTGACTGAATAACACTTTCAGTAATTTCCAGTTTTAACCTGTTCGGTGTTAACCGGGTCTCTTTTAGAATGTTTTCTACGGATGAAATTAATTGCGGATCACAAAAATGAATGGGTGAAATATTTACTGCTAAATTAAGATCCGGCAGGCCCTGTTGATGCCATTGTCTGGTCTGTTTACAGGCAGTTTCTAATACCCAGAGCCCCATTTGTTTAATTAAACCGAGATGTTCCATAATATGGATAAAATCTGTGGGTTCGACCAGACCGCGTTCAGGGTGACGCCATCGGATCAAGGCTTCAACACCAATAATTTTACCAGTCGATAATTGTACCTGTGGCTGGTAATACAGTTCCATTTGTTCAAGCTCAATGGCCTGGCGTAGCTCTTCTTCCAGCTTTAAACGATGTTCAGCAAGAAGGGTAAGATCTTTCTGATAAAAAGCATACCGGTGTTTACCATCTGCTTTAGCGGCATACATGGCACTATCTGCCGCTTTTAACAGGGTTTTAAGGTCCTGTCCATCATCCGGGTAATGGGCAATACCAATACTGCAGCGAGGGCGAATTGTTTTGCCTTCCAGAAGTACGGGCTGATTAACTTCTTCCAGACAGCGTCTGGCGGCGTCTGCAGCACCATAAAGCTCATTAACATTATCAATGAGCATGCAAAATTCATCACCACTTAAACGGGCAACAAAATCGGAATGGCGCAGAACGTGTTCAAGTCGCTGGGCTATAGTGATTAATAATTTGTCACCGATATCGTGTCCCATGCTGTCATTAATATTTTTAAAACCATCGAGATCCAGAAACAGCATGGCAAATCGTTCCTGGCGACGCTGGGCAGAATTAATATAATCCCCGACGTGTTTGTAAAAATAAGAACGACTGGCCAGTCCTGTCAGGGCATCAGTATAAGCCAGTTGACGAATATGACGTTCCGTTGCATTTTTCTGAGTAATATCCTGTATGGTACCCAGTATAATATCCGGGGAGTCCGGTGAAGTACCCAGCTCCTGATGGACTACCAGGGTCGGGCGGTCATTAATTACCAGACGATAATCAATGGGTTTAAGAGGTGCATTTTGAGTAACATCGGTAATAACACTGCGTACAAAACTGCGATCTTCCGGGTGCACAAACTTTAAATAGTCCCCCAGGTTATGACAGCAGGCATCTGAATTTATGCCTAATAATCGGAAAAAATTTTCAGATACACTAAAGGTGTCTTTTATTGAATCCCATCGCCAGTAACCAAGGTTGGCAATTTTTTGAGCGCTGGCTAACTGTTCATGTACTTCATTGAGTATTTTTATATTCTGACTGGCACGCAGGTTAAACATAATATGATGTTTAAGTACCATATAGTTGACAGGTTTGGTAATAAAGCCGGAAACACCGGTATCAAAAGCCTGTTTGACTGCATCAATATCTTCAAGTCCTGTCACCATGAGTATAGGTGTATTTTTTAAAGATTTTAATTTCAGGAGTTGTCTGGCTGTTTCAAAGCCATCCATACCCTCCATAACTGCATCCAGAAGAATCAGGTCTGGTGGATTGGTTTGAGATACATTAATGGCCTGTTTACCATTGTCAGCTTCAATTACTTGATAGCCTGCAGCATGCAGTGCATCGGAAGTGTTCATTCGAAAATCTGGGTCATCGTCCACTATCAGGATGGTATAGTGGTTTTGTACTGGGGCCTTATCGTCAATACCAGGAAGTGTATTTTGAAAATTATGAGAATAATGGTTTAAAGCTTCAAGGAACTGTTTTAAAGCGGGTTCTGTTTTATCCAGTAAATTCTGGGCAGCAGATAGCTGGTTGTTTCTGGCAACAGATTCTAATTCAGCATAATAAGGAGAGAGTAGTCGGGCACCCAGATTGGCACTGGCTGATTTCATGGTGTGTGCTATTAAACGTAGTTTTTCAGTATCACCTGAATCCAGAGCCTGATGCATTTGAGCCATATTTTCTGAGGCCTGATGAATAAAACTCTCAATAGAGCGGGTTAAAATTTCTCGACCGGTTTCGATACTCAAATAGCGAAGCTGTTCAAGAACTGATAAATCGATTACTTCAATGGCATCGGACTGTTCTTTTGTCGCAGAATGACTGTTTTCAGAAGCTGGGTTTTTGGCATTAATACGGTGTTCTAAACTATCCGACTTTAATGCATAGGATGTCTCTAAGGGCTCATTTCCCTGTTCTGGCAACCAGTGTTTCAGTATGTTGGTTAATTGTATTTTATTAAAGGGTTTACTGAGGTAATCATCCATACCTGCATTATGGCATTGTTCCTGAATACCTTTCTGGACATCGGCTGTTAAGGCAATAATAGGAACAGGGTGGCGCTTTAGTTTCTGCTCTGTTTCTCTAATGGCTCTGGAGGCTGTAAAGCCGTCCATTTCTGGCATATGGCAGTCCATTAAGATGAGATCATAGGGCTGTTTCTGGAAGGCTTCCAGAGCAGCTTTGCCGTTTTCGACAAAGTCAACGTCACAGCCGATAGACATCAGCATTGCAATGGCTACTTCCTGGTTAACAAAGTTATCTTCAGCCAGTAAAATACGACCCGAGCAATGTCTGTTTTTTAATCTATCCTGTGGTATTGTCTCTATGGGATGGCCCATAATCTGATTTAAACATTCAAATAATTTTTGCTGTCGAACAGGCTGAGATAAAATGCATTCCGTAGACATTTTATCTTTAAAACCAGTGTTTATGTCATACTCAGTAGAACTAAGGAGAATAATCTTTATTGCGGATATTTCATTATTGAAGCGAATTTTGTTAATAAGATCCTGGCCATTAATACCTGTCATGTGCCAGTTTATTATTAATATCTTATAGGGTTCTTCATCTATGGCTGCCTGTTGCAGTATTTCCAGAGTTTCTTCTGCAGAAACGGCTTTACGGCTTTGCACTTCCCAGTTGAGCAGTTGTTTATGCAGGATATCTCGAGCAGGGTATTCATCAAGAATTAAAATTTTAATGCCTTTAAGCTTATTTTCTATAATTGTTTCTGTATCAGCCATTTGTACAGACTTTGACATGTGTACTGTAAAACTGAATTGGGAGCCTTTGCCCGGCTCACTTTCAAGCTGAATATCACCACCCATTAACTTTACCAGTTTTCTGGCAATAGCCAGACCTAAACCGGTACCGCCATAACGTCGGCTGGTAGTGGTATCAGCCTGGCTGAAAGCATCAAATATTTTTTCCTGCTGGAACTTTGAAATGCCCGGACCGGTGTCAGAAATTTCAAAAGAAAGTATATATTCATTGTCTGATTTATCAACCACCCTGGCCCAGAGTTTTACTTCACCACGTTGAGTAAATTTTACAGCATTACCCAGTAGATTAATCAGGACCTGACGCAGTCTTAAGGCATCACCATAGAGCCATTGAGGTAAATCAGGCTGCAGGTTTGGAATTAATTTCAGACCCTTGTTGTGAGCCTGAGTGGTGAGCAGCTCCAGAGTGTCTTCCAGTAAACTGCGCAGATTGAAGTCTTCATTTTTTAAATATAACTTGCCCGCTTCTATCTTGGAAAAATCCAGGATATCATTAATAACTTCCAGAAGGTTTTCAGCAGAACGATGAGCAGTTTCTGCCAGACGATGAGCTCTGATATCCAGACTGCTGTCCATGAGCAACTCTGTCATACCCATTACCCCATTCATAGGTGTTCGGATCTCATGGCTCATAACGGCAAGAAACTCACTTTTTGCCTGACTGGCCGCTTCTGCTGCTTCCTTGGCCTCCTGCAGACTGTGGGTTCTTTCGGCGACTCTTTTTTCCAGCTGTTCCTGGTACTCGTTAAGTTGGTTATCCCGATCCTCTACCTGTTCCAGCATTTCATTAAATTTGGTTATAATGGTACCAATTTCATCTTTGTCACCGGGCTCCAGGCGTAAACTATAATCTTTTTTACTGGAAACCTTTTCCATTGCATTGACAATCTGTTTAATGGGGGTGGATATTCTGCGGTGTAAACGATTTGAGAGAAAATAAACCGCACCCAGAATAAAAGCCCATAACAGCAACATACTAACCAGATAGTTTACTATCTGGTTATATAAATTATTAAGATTGGATTCAATATAGATAGAGCCTAAATAATTATTTTTAAAATAAATCGGTTTTAAGGTAATAATACGGTTGTAGATAAAATTCTGTTTTAAATATTTTTGCTGTTTAACCTGTTGCAGCCACTGGTGTATTTTATCCGGACTTAACTGTATGCTGGCATTGGCTTCACGAGTAAACTCAGCCATTTTACTGTTATCTTCCGTAAATAATACTGCCACATCAACTGAAGGGTCTGAGCGTAGTGAGTCCAGTAACTGCCTGGCGATTTTATTATCATTAAAAGTTAAGGATGCAACAGAATTGGTTGCTACAAATTCTGAGAGTACTGTGGCTCGTTCAAACAGGCTTTGACGATAAGAAACAAACTCAATGACAAGGTAAGCCAAAGATGAAAATGTCAGTACCAGACCACTACTGATCAATATCATCTTTCTTAACTTTTCAGCAATGTTTTTATTTTTAAAACTTATCATTGATTATTTATATCACTATCTACAATAGTTGATAGCTGCAATAAGGTGGAAGAAATTTTTAAGCCCGATGCTTCGACTTTTTTTAAATTAATTTTAAAACTTATGTGTTTGTCTTTTGTAACCAGCTGGATCATACCACCTTTTTCAGCAAACTGTTTAGAGTCACTAATGGTTAAAACAGGTGCACGATCAAGTTTATTAAGTATACTTGTTAAAAAAGGCCGCTTCGATTCACTGATAAAGACCAGTTGGCAGTTATTTATAACACTTTGTGAATTATTAAACTGCTCAGTTTCAACGGTTAACTCATTTGATTTTTTTCCATTTAATAAAGTTAATGCTGAGTCAAATTCATTCTGACCCAGAACACATATTTTAAAATAGCCCGAAGAGCTATTTTTACTGGACTCAGGCCAGTCAATAAACTGCGTTAGCTTTAATAACAGTGCTGCTTTAATTTTTTGTTCATCAGTAATATTGTCTGCATTTATGGGAAATGAAAACAGAACTACTATGAAAAAAATGCAATATACTGAAATACGGCCATGCAGATTGTTTATAATTTTATCTATCATGATTAAAGATAATAGAAGCTGGGAACTATTAATAGCTCCAGCGTATCTGACCATATACAGAGCGTTCAACTTCGGTATCTATAAGCACGTTTTCTCCGGAAAATTCCGGGTGATGATTATCAAAAAGATTTTGCCCAACAATAGATAGTTCAACATCCTTTATCGGTTTCCAGGCTAGTCTCAGGTTAAAGCTGGTATAATCAGGAATACCGTTAGTGTTAGATTTGGATACATTGGTTTTTTTCAGATCGTCCACATAATACACCCATATGTCCAGTGCAATATTGTGGCTTAAGTCCATCATAGAGCGAATGGAAAACTGGTTTTCCGGGCTTGAATCTTCAATAAATACATCGGTCCCAGAAACATCATGGCTGGTGCTGTCTAATCTGGCTTTAATATTGATATAACTGTAATTTGACTGTATGCGCCACCACTCTAATGGCCGCCATTCTGTGGTCAGTTCCAGACCATAACTGTGGGCACTGATATTATTATCAAAAGTCACATCACTAAAAAGTGTAGGGGACTGTTGTTCGTAATTTTGCAGATCGTCGTATTCATTATAAAAGGTAGCCAGGTCAAAGGACAAATTTTCCCGTGGGTGAAAACGGTAACCCAGTTCATAGGCCAGCAGCTTTTCTGATTTAAAATTATCATTTCCATAAGCGCGTAGATGCCGTGGCGGTAGAGGAAACGGTACAATAAAGGAAGTAAAAACCCCACTTATATCAAGGCGGGATGGGCTTCTTACAGCATGAGAAACGGAAGCCCAGAGCGTATTGCGTTCATTAATTGTCCATAGTAAACGGGCACTGGGCTGGATTTCCATATCTGTGTATTCATTGTCTTCAAACTTGGAGCCAATGGTCAAGCGTAAAACTTCCGGGATCAGCTCTATTTCATCCTGAACAAAAGCACTATAGGACTCAATATTATTCATGCTGTCGGGAATAATCATAACAGCATAGGTATTATTAAAAGCGTCTTTAACATGACGATATTCCATGCCCCATATAATGTCATGCTGCTGGATTTTAAACTGGTGCTGGAAATCGATATCCAGAGTATCGTGAAACTGATCGACAAATGCTTCTTTACGCTCAGTATAATCGTAATAAATCTGCAGGCTCATACTGGAGGTATCAGAAAAGCTGCGATTCCATTTGCCTAGAATATTCCAGCCGGACGAGTCGACATGATTGCCGGCATTGGCATCCAGAAAGAAGGGGGCATAAATGATATTGGCTGGATCAGATGGATCTTTCCAGAGATTAACTGTCTGATTTTCATTAGAATTATAAGCATCGCCCTGAAGTGTCCAGGAGTCTCTTTCATTAGCTCGGGCATCAATTCTAAAACCGCCCTGAATACGATCCCAGTCATCCCCCCCATTTTTCAGATCAGAGGTATACGAACTGTCACGGTCATTATATTTAATATAAAAACGACCGCTGGTATTATTGTCAAATTCAGTACCATAACGAAGGCTGGCAAATGATTTTTCTTCATCTCCAACCCCGGCAACAAACAAACCATCCTGGGTTTGACTGGCCGATTTAGTAATAACATTAATTACCCCGTTAACCGCATTAGAACCCCAGATTGTAGCCCCCGGTCCGCGTATGACCTCAATACGCTCAATATCATCCATCATAGTGTCCTGGGCATCCCAGTAAACGCCGGAAAATGAAGGTGAATAAACCGTGCGTCCATCAATCATTACTAATAACTTATTGGAAAACTCACTATTGTATCCCCGGCTACTAATGGCCCATTTGTTGGCATCCATACGAGCCACCTGAATTCCCGGGGCCATTCTTAATGCTTCCGGGATACTGGTTACACCAGAACGTCTGATATCCTCATTAGTAATAACATAAATTGCAGCGGCTACCTCATTAAGTGACTGTTTCTTTTTTGAAACAGAAGTCACTTCCATAGACAGTAATTGTTCCAGGGGGAGATTGAGGTAATCTTCTACAGAATTATCAGCATGAACGTTAGGGCTTAATAAAAATGCAGAAATAGTCGTCAGAAAGTAATAATTTTTTTTAATTATCAACATGATATATACTTCTATATTAGAAATTCTTTGATAGGGTTAAAAATGGTTTTTATTATAAATAATAAGTATAAACCCTGATAAGGGTAAAGCAAGGTGAAACAGAAATTAAAAATCTCAATAAATTGATGGGCTTAGAATATGAAATAAACTTAAAAAGCGAGGGGGAAATTGGAGGCTGGACCCGGAGTCGAACCGAGATCCACGGATTTGCAATCCGCTGCATAGCCATTCTGCCATCCAGCCATTTAACTCACTCAAAAACTGGTGTTCATTGATACAGCAATGAGGAGTTTAATTAGGATTTGAAATCGATTGGAGCGGGAAACGAGATTCGAACTCGCGACCCCGACCTTGGCAAGGTCGTGCTCTACCAACTGAGCTATTCCCGCTTTTTTTCGATGGCGTGTATTTTAACGTGTGTGGAGTTTATGTCAATGTTTTTTTTCAGGATTTTAAGCCTGTAGGCAGCCGATATTTTTGACCATTCTGTAATCATCCATAATAAAGCCGCCGCCGATATCCTTGATTATTGTACCTTTATTAATAAAGCCCATTTTCAGGTAGGAAATAATGGCATTGGTATTGTATTTATTGACAGTCAGGGATATTTGTCCGGCATTAGCTTTAACTGCCTGCTGCTCAATAAAGTCAATAGTCTGTTTGCCAAAACCCTGGTTGTGGTATTCAGAAAGAATATAAATTTTACTTAGAAACAGCTCATTATCATGGATTTTAAAGCTGATATAGCCAATTGTCAGGGAGGCATTTTTAAGCTGGAAATATTGATAGCCTTCATTGCTTATTTGCTGGCTGATGCTGTCCACGGACTGAAACGTTGCCAGCATATATTCTACCTGGGCAGAACCAATAATAGGGGTAAAAGCTTCCTGCCAGATTTCCCTTGCCAGGGCCGAAATGACAGTTATCTGCTTTTTATCCTGTACTTTCAGGAAGGTGAGTTTCATAACAAAATACAATGCCGGATTCAGGTGAGTCTAAGATCAGATTATGTGCGTGAAAATTCAAAATATCAAACAGTATAATTTCTGTATAATAAGGTCAGGAATATTCATAAATCATAGTAATACTACAGGGAAAACAGCTAATGAATATAAAAAAATTAGTTTTTGAGAAAATGGATGGTATCTGGGAAACTATTAAGGATATCAGCCTGATCCTCAAACCGTGCCGTTTCAGTATCATTCTTTTAATTGCTATACTGGCCTTTTTTATCCTCGCCGATCAGGGGCAGGATGTTTTACGGGCCCTGACTGAACAGGAAAACACCTCTTATAGCCGGGTTTTCTGGTTTTACCTGGCATTATTTTTATGGGCGATTAATACCTGGTACTGGGCCAGGGTTATGCTCAGATTTAATTTTGATAAGCATGATAAATACACAGCAGACTGTCATCCTTTAAGTGAGCAACAGAAACAGCGTCGAATCCGGATCCGCCAGTATCTGCCCCGGTTTTTAGGTACTTTTGCTTTTCTGCTCACCGCTTATGCTTTTTATAAAACCGGTTCGGATCAATCAACTATTGCCGGTTCAGGTGCCTGGTTATATTTTACTGCGGCCTGTATGGTATTTGCAGGACTGTTTCTTTATCTGACCACTAAGCGGCGGCAATGGATTAATAAGCTCCTGGGGCAGGCCAGTGCAAAGTCACTGGAACAAAGATCCTGGCTAAAAAACCTGGCTCATGACTTTAACGAACTGTCTTCAGAGCAGGTTTATGGTGCAAATTATAATACTCTGGCCGATGTTCCGGTTTTAACCTGGATTATGCTGGGCATTCTGGCTGCTGTCAGTATTATTCTGTTTGTCTTATTTACTGCTTTACCCAATTCAGCTGTAGTGCTGGGAACGGCGGCCATTTTCCTGACTGCTGCTGCAAGCTGGGTGTGTTTTGGCAGTGTTCTGGTGTATGCAGGCAGTAAATACAGTTTTCCTGTGATCACCTTGTTGATTATTGCTGCGGTGAGTTTCAGTCTTAGGAATAATAATCATGATATCCGTTACCTTGAAAACCAGGAATTTGCCAGCCGGACGGGTCTGAATGACTATTCTAAACAATGGTTTATCGGGCTGAATCAGGAAAGTGGACAGAAAGTCCCTTATTTTATTATTGCTGCTGAAGGCGGTGGGATCCGGGCCGCTTACTGGACTGCACTGGTTCTGTCTAAGTTTCAGGACAGCAATGCTGACTTTTCCAGGCATGTTCTGGCTCTTAGTGGCGTTTCTGGCGGCAGCCTGGGAGCGGCTGTATTTGCCGCAGCACTGCATGAGCAGGTTCAGCAGGGTGCATTTAGCTCTAATGCAGTTAATAAAGGCCTTAAATGTCAGTTAAAGGATAGAGACAGTATCACAGAAGCTTCCGTCCAGGAGTGTACCAGCGCTGTACTGGCGAATGACTTTTTAAGTCCGGCGGTGGCCTTTATGCTCTATCCTGATCTGGTGCAGCGGTTTTTACCGATACCGATTCCTTCTTTTGATCGTTCCAGGGCACTGGAACAGTCCTGGGAGGCGGCCTGGGCCAATGTATTCCCAGCTCAAAACAACAGGCAGAGCAATTTATTTGCAGGCGATTTTTTTGAACTGTGGAATATTAAAGAAGATAATAAATACATTATCCCCAATCTCTTTTTAAATTCAACCTGGGTTGAAACCGGTAAACGGGTTATCAGCAGTAATCTGCTTATTGATCACCGACAGTTTTTTGATGCGGTTGATTTTTTTGATGCTTTAAATAGAGATGTTCGCCTCAGTACTGCAGTACATAATAGCGCCCGTTTTACTTATGTCAGTCCGGCAGGGCGTCTGCACCCACCGAAAAAAACGGTCTGGGGGCATCTGGTTGACGGTGGTTACTTTGAAAATTCCGGAGCAACCACGGCTTTTAATATTTTATTATCTATAAACAAACATCTTAACAATACAGAAAAGTATATACCGGTAGTAATCGTTATTACTAATGATCCGGCTGTGAAACAACCCTGTGACAATACAGAAAACGCTCAGGATACCTCAGAAAATGACTGCCCCAAACAGGAATTTATGAACGAAGTTTATTCTCCCGTGGCCACCATGCTCAATACCCGTGGTGCCCGCGGCAGTTATGCCCGTGATGAGATTAAAAAATATGCTCAGAATCTGGGTGGTTTGTATATGGAAGCGGGGCTGTGTGGAGACAAGGGACCTCTGCCTTTGGGCTGGACTCTGTCGGATGCGGCGAAAAACAATATGGAACAGCAGTTAAAGGCTTATTTTCAGAGTTTTAAACAGCCGGGAGAAAACTTTAACTCATTGAATCTTAATCACTTATCAAAGCTTAAGGCTATTTTAAAACAGGCTTGTATTTAGAGCAGGCAATTTATTGATAAATTGCACACTATTACCTATGCTTTAATAAGGTATATGGTTTGAAAATCAGATAATTAATGAAAACTTCACCGGATAATATTTTAAAATCGGATAAACTGCAGTTTTTTGACGAGCAATCAAACCATGATCGTCAGGATAAAGAAGCAGATGCATGGTTACCATGGAAGGTTATGGTGATTGATGATGATATATCCACCCATGATGTAACGGCCATGGTTTTAAATAGCTTTAAGTATGATGGTCGTGGTCTTCATATTATCAGTGGCTATTCAGCGCAGGATGTATATCAGTTGCTGGAGGAACATCCTGATACTGCCGTTATCTTACTTGATGTGGTTATGGAGACTGAACAGGCCGGTCTGGAAGTGGTTCGTCATATTCGGGAGGAATTAAAAAACCGCTTTATTCGAATTATTTTACGTACCGGGCAACCGGGGCAAGCCCCGGAAACTGAAATAATCACCGAGTATGATATTAATGACTATAAAGATAAATCTGAACTAACGGCAGTTAAACTAAATACTGCCCTGGTGGTTGCCCTGCGATCCTATCAGGATCTCAAAACCATCCATTCTCTGGCCATGTCCAATGAAATTCTTGAGCAACTGGTCAATGAACGAACCCTGGCTCTGGGTCAAATTAATCGTGAGTTGAAAGAAGAGGCTTTAAAAAGAATGGAGAGTGAGATACGTCTCCTGGAAGCGCAGCGTCTGGCAAGGATAGGTAGCTGGGAATGGGAACTGGACAGCAATAAACTTATTTTTTCGGATCAGATTTTCAGTATTTTTAATCTGGATAAAGATATTTCAGAGCTGACCTATAACAGCTTACTTGAATGGGTTCATAATGAAGACCGTGATATTGTAAAACATGAACATGAAAGGGCAATTAAAGAAAAACTGCCTTTTTTCAGTATTGAACATCGTATTACATTACCGGATAAATCCATTCGATATGTTTCACAGCAGGGTGAAGTTATAGAAGTAGATGGACAGATAGCTAAAATTGTTGGTACCTTTCAGGATATTACAGATCGTCATCTGGCTGATCAGGAAATGAAAAAGCTGTCTCTTGCGGTGGAGCAAACAGCTGATTCCATTATGATCACCGATGTTAATGGCAGAATAGAATATGTTAATTTAGCTTTTGAAAAAATAACCGGCTATAAAAAAACTGAGATTCTTGGGCAAACCCCTCGCATTATAAAATCAGATGCCCAGAATAAAAAATTCTATGGTCGTTTGTGGGAAAGTATTTTAAACGGCGATGTTTTCAGTGATGTAATTATCAATCGTCGTAAGGATGGAACACTTTATTACGAAGAAAAGACGATTACTCCTCAAAAGGATGTTATGGGTAAGATCACGCATTTTATTTCATCCGGCAAGGATATTACCGAGCGTATGGAATCGCAGGAACTGCTTAAACACCTGGCCCATCATGATAACCTGACTGGTATGCCCAATCGCTTACTGTTTCAGGACAGGCTCTACCAGGCTATGTCTCGTGTAAGCTGGCATAAGCGTACTGTTGCTATTCTGTTTATTGATCTGGATCGTTTTAAGCGGATAAATGATACTTTGGGGCATGAGGTAGGTGATCAATTATTGTGTGAAACTGCAGAACGCTTAAATGGCTGTGTACGGGAAGGTGACACAGTAGCACGTCTTGGCGGTGATGAGTTTTCTGTTATTCTTAATGATCTGGCTTCCAGGGATGATATTTCACCCATCTGCGAAAAAATAATTTATTCCCTGACCCAGCCTTTTGTTATCAACGGTAATGAACTGTTTATTTCAGCCAGTATTGGTATTGCCCAATTTCCTCTGGATGGTGAAGATAATAAGACCCTGTTAAAAAAAGCGGATATGGCTATGTATGAGGCCAAGGCTAAAGGCGGTGAGTGTTACTGTTTTTATTCTGATCAGGATAATGCCGGGCAGTTTGAACGTCTGTCTCTGGAATCCAAACTGAGACGAGCTCTGGAAAATGATGAGTTTTTTCTGCATTATCAGCCTCAGTTGCACTTAAAGAAGGTACAGGTTATCAGTAGAGAAGTGCTGCTGCGCTGGATGCACCCGGAATTCTCAGATATAACACCCAATATTTTTATTCCGGTTCTGGAAGAAACCGGACTGATTTCACCGGTTGGTGAGTGGATTTTGCTGCAGGCCTGTAAGGATGAAATGGTTCGTCAGAAAGCCGGTCTTACCCCCCAGAGAGTTGCAGTTAATTTATCTATCCGCCAGTTTATGCAAAGAAATTTTGTCAGTCGAGTTGAAGATATTATTAATCAGACTGGTATTAAAGCGGATTGTCTGGAACTGGAAGTAACAGAAGGTCTGTTGATAAAGGACATTTCAGAAACTGCAAGAATATTGCATGAGTTGCATGAGTTAGGTGTCAAGTTATCTATTGATGATTTTGGTACCGGCTATTCTTCCATGAATTATCTGAAGCGTCTGCCTTTTGATACCTTAAAAATTGACCAGTCCTTTGTCAGGGATATCATGCAGAACAAGGATGATGCGGCCATTACCAGTGCCATTATTACCCTGGCCCATAGTATGGAACTGGAAGTGGTGGCCGAAGGGGTTGAAACTATGGAACAGCTACAGTATCTGTATCGACAGGGCTGTGACCTGATCCAGGGCTATCTGTTTAATCGTTCCATGCCATTTGATAAGGTGGATGCGTTTGACCAGATTAACCCGGAAATTAAACAGTTCCTTGATGCCCAACCCGCCATAGTATAACGTTATGAGTCGCTTTTTCTTTGCTCTTGAACCGGATAAAACTACCAGGGCGCAAATCCTGGTTTATCGAAAACAGCTGGATATTTCAGGTCGTTTTATCAGGCCGGCTAATTTTCATCTGACCTTACTGTTTCTGGGCAGGCTGAGTATTAACCAGCAGCAGGATGTGATCCGGCAGGCTCAGAAAGTACATTTTGAACCATTTGAACTGGTACTTGACCGGTTTGGTTCCTTCAAACAGAATATCTTCTGGATGGGGCTGTAGACCTTACCGGAGTCATTAGTTTTACTGCATCAGCAGTTGCTGTCAAATATTTTTCAGAGTGATAAAAATAATTTAACACTGGATCTGGAGTATGAAACAAAAAATTACCAGCCTCATGTAACACTTGTTCGTAAAGTAACAACCAGGGCTGTACTTAAACCTTCTGTATTGCAAAACCTGCCCAGACCAGATATACACTGGAGGGTACATGAATTTATCTTATACGAGTCTATTGACACACCGGATGGTGTGCGTTACCAGAAAATAAAAACATTCAGCCCTTAAATCCCCCTTTTTTAAAGGGGGATTTAAGGGGTTAAGTCTTTTCTTTCTAACCTAGCCAGCCGGGATAGTGATCAGAGGCAGTCCTTCCTTCCCACCGGTTTCCGTTAGAGAAAAGATAATCATTAAAAAACCAAAAGTGCGTTTGGATTTAAAATCCCGGTCATCAATCCAGTACCAGTAATCACGATATTGTATGGCGGTAAAACTGTCTTCTGGTTTTTCCTTGCTGTGTCTTATGTTAATCAGGTTCCAGTCTTTATTGTCAGAATGACGAATCAGTCGAGATGGCGGAGTACGTCCTTCCTGTATATGTTCCTGAGGTACATCCACATAAGTGGCCAGGTTGATCATTATCTGCAGCAGGGAATTGGTCATCATGGCAATTTCATGATCATCTTTGGGTACTGGTCCGTAGGTAACTTTAACGGAACTGGCCTTAGGGTTGAGACCCAGCAGGCGATTTACTTCTCGACGTTTGGCAACAATATCCGGGCTGATGTTTTTGTCATGGAAGAAAATGACTGTGGAATCACCGCCGGTCCTGCTTTTTATCAGGCGCATACCCACAGCACCGGATTTCTGAATATCTCTTAACAGGCTGACCACCCGGTAGTATTCATCATCACCTTTGCGCTGGTTGACGCCTGCTGTGATCTGGCTCTGCAGGCCGTTAATTGAGCGGGTTGTAAGAGGAAAAATCAGATCCACCGGCCAGCCGGACTGCATTAAAAATAAAATGGCACGGGGCGGAATAGGGGTCATAAAACTTTTATTAAAATGACTGCCGGTGATTGGCTGGTAGGTAATGGTTGGGCGGTCAGAAAACTTGCCGGTACCCCCGACACTAAAAATATCACTGGCGGTTTGTCCGGAATGAATACCGCTCATATTGACAGAGCTTTCCAGGGTATAACCACTGACAATTGAGGTGACTTCAACAAACAGCGGCATATCGGCATAGCGCAGTTTAACAATATTCAGTAAGGTCTGTTCTTTCCAGGAATCGGCAATGGCGGTATTGTAATCAAAACGATCGCGGGGGATAGTCTGTGGGCCGATATGGGTACAGGCATTTAGAAACACAGTGGACAATACAATAATGAACAGTAATCGTTTTGACACAAAAAATCCTTATACTTGTTTATAATTAAGCGGTAGAATTTTAACACAGACCGTTTAATCCCGCATAATATCTGGAACATTATCCTGGAGCAGAAAGTGGACAGCAATATCGCTCAGCAATTATGGAATACCAATAAAGAAATCAGTATAGCCAAAGATCAGGAAAAGAAAGAAGGCCTGTTTCTAAGAGAGCGCTGGGAATCCGAACTGGATAAAAACATTGATGCCGTGTTTGATAAACTGTTTGTTTTTTATGAACATACCATTATCGACAAGGCGCGTATTGTTTTTGGCTCTGACCTGATTGAAGTGCGTTATTCCAATAATCCTTTTTGTCCCAAAGCTTATGTACTGGATGAGTTTCTTGCACTGCCTGAAGAAAATCGGTTTGATTTTGATATCTGTTCAGGGATAAATATTGAGGATATTGAAAAGTCCTTACTGGCGATGAAGGAGCTGCGTTTTAAAGATATAGAATATCTGGAAGCTTTTCGTATCAACAGTTATTCCGGTAATATCTGGGCGTATTTTTCCTCCAGTTCCTCTTTAATCACCGATTACCGGTATTTTCTGGAGTATCAGAAAATTCGCTCTGATCCGGATATCAGTCATGATCAGGCCCTGCAGAAAATGAATTTCACCAGCAGTTTTTTTCGCGGTGACAAGGAGTTTTTTGATAAACGCCTTAAAACTCACCGTCAGGAAAGCGAAACCGATCAGCAGATCGACCAGATGATAGCCACAGTACTGAAGCTGTTTAAAGAAAATAAAATTTTTGAAATCCAGGTCTACCTTGGCTCAGGAGTGATCCGGGTAATTACCCCCGAAGAACCTTATACCACCTATGCCTTTAATGGTGTAGATGAACTTAAACTGGCGGCAAAATACTATAAAAATACCCCGATGACGCTGGAACAGTCCTTAAAAAACAAAAACCTTAACCGGCCTAACCTGAGAATGAACCGCAACCTGGTCAATCAGGCATTTATGGCGGCTAAAAAATATCGCCTGATAGATGAAAGTCTGTATCTGAGAGTATTTTATATTGATTTTATGTACAATCAGGTACTGACCTCCTTTTCCTGCGGCGGCACCCGCTATCAGAAGGCTGAAAAATTTATTGAAGATTATTATCGGTATTTTGAAAGTAAACAATTAACTTAAAGGACTGCCTAATATGATAAACAGAATGTATAAACCACTTTTATTAACAACTTCTCTGATATTGTTCGTGGTTTTACTGTCCGGGTGTATGAGTGAAGCGGATCTGCTGCGCCAGCAGGGGCAGCCGCCTGCTTATGTAGACGGTTTTGATGACGGCTGTCACAGTGGTAAAAAAGCCGGGGGAAGCTGGTTTGATCAGTTTAAAAAAGATGTGAACCGCTTTGGCAAGGACAAACTGTATTCCCAGGGCTGGACAGATGGTTTCAGGCAGTGTGAAACCGAAGAAGAAGCTATGCTGAGGAATCAGCGTATGGCTCTTGAATATCAGAAATACTCAGAACAGCAACGTCATAATAAGGCTATGGAATCGGAACATTTTAATAAAGAGATCCTTAAAGGTGTTGATACCCGCGGCCTGGAAAACCTGAAAACCAAATAGCATCCATTCAATAAGCTACTGAGATTTTCTTAAAATACCCACAATAAACAATAATACCACCGCTCCGGCGGTGGCTGTTATAATGGTGCTGATAATTCCATTGCCCACCGCAAAACCAATCAGTCCAAACAGATAATTACCTACAGATGCACCCAGTATGCCGACGACGGCATTAAGCCAGAAGCCCATTCCCTTGCCTTTTAGTATCAACCCTGCCAGCCATCCGGCAATGGCGCCAATAATAATACTGGTAATAATCCCGTAAGAGTCCATAAGCTTTGATCCATTCTAAAATAAAGAAGAATTATGTCATAAAACAGGCTACTATTGATAGATAACATAAAATTTTATTACAGGAAATTTATGAAACCAGTAAGCTATTTTTTCCTTGTATTTATTGCTCTTTGTACCCTGTTTGCACAGAGGATTTCTGCAGCAGAAACCACATCAGGCAGAACGGATAGCGAGATACTTAAGCAATACCGCCAGTGAATAGAACAGATGAAAACGGCACCCAGAGGGCCATTTAAAAATGTCAGATGGTTCTGTAAGGACGGTACCATACTGCCGCCTAAAGCTTATGCCTGTAAAGAACATGGGGGCGGCTATCAACACGGTAATTATTCAGATAAAACCAGAACTCTGAGGCAGCACGGCTATTATATTGCTAATTTTTTAGCGGGTGTCAATGCCGAAAGCATGATAAAAAAGAACGGTTTTATGGATGAATATAACCAGATCCTGCTGGAAAAATTTCTGATCCGAATTGATAACGGCTGGATCTGGCGAAAAGCACAGTTTTATCGCGGTGCGGTTCAGGAAGAAGATGAACGTGAAGGTGCTAGAGTATTATTAACCCGTCTGAGCGGCGAAAAAGAGTGGACAGGCCATCGTTACCTGGGACTGCGCACGGGAGTGCAGCTGCTGCCTCAAGGGAAAGATACGGCTTCAGCTCAGGAGGTCAGACAACTGGCAGCCGCCCTGGCTGAAACAGACAGGGCGTTTATCCCATTAAGAGTCAAGATCCATGGAACCCCTGAAGCCAGTGATGCCCAGCGGGTCAGAGATTATATCAAAGAGCACAATATTAAGGATGCAGAAAAATACCATATTCTGGCGGATGAAATTGATCAGTTATATAAAGCAGCACCGCTGGCAGACAGTCTGCGCAAACATGCCGGAATTTTTTCCGCTGCGCCCTGGTTACAGACTTTATTAAATAATGCTGCGGATGAGCTGGATAATAGTCAGCAGCCTTTGCCGAAGTTTCGCGTTTCTGCAAAATTACTGGCGGATCTGCGTCAGCAGCTGCATAAAGTCCGCAGCAGCAGTGCCCGTTTAAAAGTGCTGGATTTAAGTATGGAAATTGAAGCCGTTAACTATAAGAGCGGCACGGAACTGCGTAATCAGCTTGAAAAAATGACTCGTAAGGAAAGAGTAGAACTGCTGGGTATTATTGCACAGGCGGCCTATGGAACGGGTGTTATTAATTACAGAAGCTATCAGCAGATTAAAAAATCAGTACAGACTATTAATAAGCCTGAAGTGGATCTGGGCAGTTATATCAGAGAGTTAAACTATCTGGGCCGGGTGCCGGGCTGGGGTACCCAGGGCATGCGTTTTCAGTTTTATGAATCCATGCTGAAACTGGGAGAAATAGAACCGCTGACTGTTCACTTTATACAGGATCAATTACGTGGCAGCCCTTTATTATTATTTTCGCAGGTGCTTAATGATCTGAGCATTGATGTTAATCATTTAAGCGGTGTTAAACACACATTGTTCGGTAACAAAATCGGGGTTGGCTTTAATGCCCTGAATCCCGGCCTGGTGCGCGGGGTGCTGCATACGGATATTACCCTCGATAAAATAGATACTATTAAACCAGACGGTATTTATCTGCTGCCTGAAACTGTATCGGATTTACCGCCGCTGGCCGGTATTATTACAGCGGGTGAGGGTAATCCTCTGTCTCATGTACAATTGTTAGCCAGAAACCTGGGTATTCCCAATGTCAGTGTGGATGAGTCTCTTATCCCCGAGCTGAAAAAACACAATGGGCAAATAATTGTTATGGCCGTATCACCCTCCGGACTGGTACAGATCAGCGCCGACAGTAAAAAATGGCAGAAATTTTTTAAAGCTAATAAAAAAAAGTCCGCTGCCACCATCCGCCCCGATCTTGAAAAACTGGATATTAAATTCAGAAAATTCATCAGCCTGGATAAACTCAGAGCCAGTGACTCAGGCCGTATAGTCGGCCCTAAAGCCGCAAACCTGGGAGAACTCAAGCATGTTTACCCGGACAAGGTGGCTGATGGTATGGCGATACCCTTTGGTATTTTCCGTCAACAGGTGCTGAATAAGCCCTATAAAAACAGTGGTAAAAGCGTTTATGACTGGATGCTGGAACAGTACAGTCATATAAAATCCCTGCACACTAATTCTGCGGAACAGCACCGGGTAGCGGAAGCTTTTCGTGCTGAACTGTATCAGATTATTTTAACTATCAAACTGGATAATGATTTTAAAAACAGGCTGAAGCAGAAACTGGATCAGGTTTTTGGCCGCTCTGATCTGGGTATTTTTGTACGCTCGGACACCAATGTAGAAGATCTGCCCGGCTTTACCGGCGCCGGTTTAAATCTAACCATGCCCAATGTGATCGGTTTTGAAAATTTACTAACTGCTATCAGAAAGGTCTGGGCTTCACCCTTTACCCAGCGTGCCTTTGCCTGGCGTCAGTCACATATGGATAAACCCGAATATGTTTATCCGTCCATATTACTGCTGCGCTCTGTGCCTAATGAAAAATCAGGCGTCATGGTAACGGAGGATATTGATACCGGTGACAGAAATATACTCTCTGTGGCTGTTAATGAAGGTGTGGGTGGCGCTGTTGACGGGCAGTCCGCTGAGTCGTTGAGGATCAATATGCAGGACGGCTCGGTGAGGGTACTGGCTACCGCTACAGCACCTTATAAAAAGCTGCCCTCACCCAAAGGCGGTATGGTAAAACTGCCGGTCAGCGGCTCTGAAGAAATTCTTAAACCGGATGAAATTAAACAGTTAATCAGCTTCGCTAAAGGTCTGCCGAAAAAATTCCCATCTATAGTAGATGATCAGGGAAGACCGGCACCTGCTGATGTAGAGTTCGGTTTCCTGGACGGTAAACTGCATCTGTTTCAGTTACGGCCTTTCCTGCAGAATGATCAGGTTCAGGGGTTGAGCTATCTGGTCAATATGGATAAGGCACTGCATAAAAATGCCGATACTAAAGTCAATATGCTGGCAAGACCGAAATAGAGAGTACTTATGAAAAGAATCATTAAAACAAGAAATTTCCGTTTGTGTATCAGGCTTTTTACTTCCCCCTTCACACATTTTATCGCACTCAGTTTATTCACTGTCATAGTGTCTTTCCCTGTTATCCTACAGGCCTGGCCCCTGGATGGCTATAAAGATACCGGCATTCGCCGTGTAGAAGGTGCACGTCTTGCACATGAGGGTAAAGTTAAAGATTATCTGAAACAGGTTCCCGGTGCTTTATGGCTGACATCAAAAGTGGACATTCGTCTGCTGGAGCATAAAGATTTAAAAATCCCACCCCCTGATCCTGAGCTTACGGCACAGATTAAGAGCCTGCTTGGCAGTCATCTTAATGAATACGCCATTGCAGTACTGGATTTAACCGATTTAAACCATCCCCGCTATGCGGTTCATCGTGGAGAACATAAACAGAATGTCGGTAGTGTCGGCAAACTGGTGGTTATGCTGGGTATCTTTCAGGCACTGGCGGATATCTGGCCGGATGAGGACAGGCGTATTGATGTTCTGAAAAATACCATTGTTACAGCCGATGAATTCAGTCAAAGCGATCATCACACTATTCGTATTTTTGACCCGAAGACCAATAAACTGGTTCGTCGTCCCATGCGTATAGGCGATCAGGGTACTCAATGGGAATTTCTTGACTGGATGATATCCATCAGTTCCAATTCAGCGGCGGCCATGAATCAGCGGCAGGGGATGTTAATGGTGCAATACGGTACCGATTTTCAGCCGCCGGAAGAAGAAATTAAACGCTTTTTTAAAGAGACTCCCTCAAAAGAAAAAACAGCCATTTATCAGAAAGCCTTCTGGGATCCTATTCCCCGTAATGGCATGGATCTGGATAAACTTCGTCAGGGCAGCTTTTTAACCCGTGGCGGTAAACGGATGGTTAATGGCGGCGGTAATAGTTATGGGACAGCCAATGAATTGCTTAAATTTCTGCTTAACATGGAAAAAGGGGAACTGGTGGATGAATTTTCTTCCCGTCAGATGAAGCGTCTGATGTACCTTACAGAACGGCGTATCCGTTATGCCTCATCCCCGGCACTTAGAAATTCTGCGGTGTATTACAAGTCCGGTTCCCTGTACAAGTGCAAAAAAGAAGAAGGCTTTAAATGCGGAGCCTATAAGGGCAATGTACGCAATTATATGAACTCGGTTGCCATTGTGGAAAGTCCACCAGAAGAAGGCAGTTTATATTATATGGTGGTGATTATTTCCAATGTACTGCGTAAAAATTCTGCTGTAGAACACCAGACACTGGGTACCCGAATTCACCGTCTGATGCAAAAAGCCCATCCAGTTAAAACCGCTGAATAGCTTCAGAATTACTGTATAATCAGCTTATGTAAAGGTTTAGCCAGACGGGTGATCCATTGCCCGCCTTTAGCTGAATCAGACAATATCACCACAATGTATTTTTTATCTCCCTGTTCAATAATCGCACTGTCCGCATGAAAGTTTTTCCAGGAGCCGGACTTGCGGTAAAACTTAATACCGTTGATATCGGCCAGTCCCTTAACCAGTTTGTGTTTTATACCGGGATTTCCCAGTACTGCTTTCATTTTTTTACTGTATTCCGGGGTCAGTAACTGTCGGGTTTCCAGAAGATAGTAAAATCGGGCAGCCTGAATACCGGTTGCACCGTGGGACAGGTTATGCAGTGGATCGCGATGAAAGGCACTGCCTTTAGCATAAGGTTTACCCACCCAGATACCGCCGTTATGATCCGGTGAATACAGGGAATATTGAGGTAATTGCAGAATTTCCAGTACCCGTTCACCGCCAATCAGATTAAGAACATGGGTAGCCGACTTATTATTGGAAAAGCGGATCATTTTAACCAGGTGATCCATTAACTCATCGGTTTCCTGTAAATTACCATTTTGTATTTCCACAAAAGCCGCCAGCAGAATGGCAATTTTAGGCAGGCTGGCAGCATAAAACATTTTATTGCCGTTAACATGAGCCAGCCTGGGTTTTAGCGGATTGCTGATATCCACAAGTACTACAGATAAATGCTTCTGTTTAACGGGACGCCACAGCCCCAGCTGTTTAATAACAGCTTCCAGCTGTTTCTGCAGTAGGGGATCCTCAGCTGTCCATAATGAGGGGTAGATTTGAGCTGTTCCGTCTGTTTGAGAGGAACAATAGGCGGGTAAAGAAAACACGGACAGTAAAGCGGTAAAGTAGAGAGCTGACAATTTAAATTGTTTTACCATCCCAGAACATTCCTTTTAATTGACCAGCGGGGTTCTTTTTTTATAGCACCGGCACCGGATACCCAGTAGTGGCTGCTGTAATCTATCAGTCCGCCGGCCTGTTTGGCTTTAATCCACTGACTCAGGAAAATGGCAAAGTCCTGCTGATTACTGGCAACGGCAAAACTCATGGGAAATTTGAATGTGGACAGTTTAGGCAGCAGGGCACTGTATTGCGGATGCAGTAAGGTCAGTGCTGAAGCAATTTCAATGGTTTCAATCAGGGCGTCAACTTTATCATCAGGCATTTTGAAAAACTCATTGTAGTGAGAGAGAGGAATAATTTTTAATTCTATATTGGGCAGCGCTCTCTGTAGTCGTTGGCTTATGGCCTGAACAAATACCGGTTCACCCAGTACAGCCAGTTTAAGGACTTTATGTTTGAGTAAACTGTCCCGGCTTGAGAACTCATTGCGGCGATAATCCTTAACCACAGCACTTAATTTTCCCTCAATATAGGGACTAGATAATTCAGCTTTGAGCAGGTTAAAGGTATCGTAATTAACACCGGGGATAATATCAAGCTGGCCGCTGGCTAAAGCATCTGCAAAATTATTCCAGTCAAAGGGATAAAATTCAAGGCGGACACCCAGATCTTTGGCCAGATAAAAGAATAATTCAATGTCCATGCCCACCAGTTTTCCCTGATCATTAATATAGGAGAAGGGGAGTCGATCGGGACGATAACCTACTCTTAACACGCCACGCTCTTTTATAGTCTGGAGCAATTTATTTTCAGGTGCTGGCAGCGTTGCAGTAGTTTCCGGAAGTTTTTTAAATACCTGGTACGGCACATCGGGCAGAGTATCCGGTAATTGCATATTCATTACCAGATTGTCTTTGTTATAAGTGTTTTTTACCGAAAACTGTAGAAAAGTGCGGGTCAGTATTACTGTCAGAAATAAAGCAAGACCCATAATAAATAAATTACGGAGTATTTTTTTACTGTTAAAATGCAAATGACCACCCAGACCGGAAGTAATGATCAGGCTGAAAGCAAACAGATTCATGACGCTGACCATGGTGTCAAATTTGCCGTTAATAATAGCGCTGGGTATATAAAAATTAAACATATCCTGGGGAATATGAAACAGATCCAGTAAAAAGGGCAATGCCACCTGGGCCTTGGCAAAAAAACTGAAAATACCGGTAACAATCAGTTCAGGGTATTGAGACAGGTCCAGTTGGGAGCCGGACATCCAGGCGGCAAAAGGGATAAATAAAATAGCCAGCAGCCGTCCGGTATTAGGAAAATTAAAGGTGACCGGAATAATAACATCAATGACATGCTCGCTTTTTTCTGAACTAAGCTGATATTTTTCGAATATTTCCCGGGAGTTTTCAATCAGCATGGGTAGAATAATAAATATATTCTGGGCAATAAAACCAGTTAGCAGGGCGGAACGTGAACAGTAGATAATATCGCTGTATTTAAAGGGGGTAAAGGTACTGATAAGTAGTGGCAGAATAACAAAGGTCAGTAATATAGAGGCCGCAATATAAATTGCAAAGTAAACCTCAAGATGACTCAGCTGTTCCAGGGTCATTGTTCCGGCTGCTACGGCAGCAATGGCAAATACCCCGATGGGAGTTAACTGCACCATAAAGGACATCACTTTGCTCAGAACATCACTGAACACTTTAAATGAGTCCACCAGCAGAGCTTTGTCTTTATGCCCGATGAGCGCAACTCCGACAGCAATACAGAATAGTACCACGGCCGGTACAATACTATTGGCCATGGCATAAAAAGGGTTTTGTGGAATGTAAATTTCCAGGGGATTAAACGGCTGGGGCGGTTGAGTAATATTGGAACTGTAAAAACTGGCATCCTGCCATTGTGGAAAGGTCAGGGGCATGGCAAATATAATTAAGGCTGATATCACCCAGAACAGCAATAATAACAGAGTACCCCGAAGCGCAAGCGATTTGGCCAGTCCCTTATTAAGAGAACCGACGCCGCTGATTAGAGAAACCACCACATAGGGCAGTACCGCCATCTGCATCAGCCGGATCCAGGCATCTCCCAGCCACTTGATGGATATAATATCCTCACCAAAAAAAAGTCCGGCAATAATCCCCAGACAAAGGCCGGCAATGATACGGTAGGAAAGCCATTTATTGGAAAAGTATCTGGACATAAATTTCTTATAGTTATTGTCCCTTCTCCCTTTGGAAGAAGGTTAGGATGAGGTTTTTTTTATCAACGTCTGTCATTAAAATTGCCCTCACCCTAAAACCCTAACCCATTCTCAGTGGGAGATAGGATAATTGAACGCACATCAGAAATTCTACCATTTACCGCAACTAATCAGAAGTAACTTTTTTAAGGGGTATATTGAGTAACAGGAAAGAAAAGTCAGAAAAGAAAAAAGGGATATAAAAGACTTATATCCCTACAAAGAAGCAAAATAAATGAGCTTAAAGTTTAGAAAATGGCCGTCACCTGGAAGGACAGAACATCGCCCATATCATCCAGGATATTATCGGCTGTATTATTGTCCTGACCATCACCATCTCTGAAAGCATAGTTTACAGTAGCGCGGGTTTTCTTATTAAAGAAATATTGTGCACCCAGTGTAAGGGTTTTATATTTTCTTTCTACACCTATACCATTAACGTCTAAAGTATTTTTTGTTCCTCTATTGTAACGGTCATAGCGTGCTGCCAGTTCAATTTTAGGCAATACTTTATATCCAAAATCAACATACCAGCCGTCAGCTTCTTCATCAGGCAGTATGTTAAATTGAGCAGTGACGGGTACATTATTCGCAATATTTCCAGGAATAGCGCCACCGGTTACTCCGTTAAAGATCATGCCTTCTGCTTTATTGTATTCAGCAGCAGCACGAATTTTTCCTTTTCTGTAGGTAGTTCCAATACCCCAGCGTTTTCTGTCAAATTCATCTTCTCTATAGTTAGCCCCCAAACCTTTACCAGAACTGGTCAAGATTTCTCGAGTACCTTTGGTGTACCATGCAAATGTTTTCCAGCCGTTTCTTCGGGCACGTTTACCATCATAAACCTGTTCAGCAGAAAAATAGAGATAGTAATCTTTATTATTGTTTTTATCTCCTTCATTTAATCCATTACCATTACCAACCATGGCAGAATAGGAGAATTCCCAGTCTTGCATGCTTTCAAAAACAAAAGTATCAAAGACCTGAATACCTGTATCACGGGCAGCACCAAAAGCTTCCCATTCATTCCCTTTAGCACAGGCTTCAAGGTATTTGGCATTGGTAAGGTTTGGTGTACATGGAGTCTGACCATCAACAGCCAGATGACGTTCTAATAATTGTTGTGCGGCATAACCTGTAAAATTAATCCAGTCAAATAAAGCGATACCCTGGTAAACCTCTTCACTCATGGGAGTTTTAAACTGACCAACTCGAATACGGACACCTTTAATGTGGTTAAAGGTGACACTGGCATCGGTTAGTTCTACTGCATCACCATACTCGGTAATACCATTTTTACCAAATTCTGCCAGGAAGAAATAATTGATTTTATCATCCAGTGGAAAACCGGCACCGCGTACACCAATACGGGCACGACGTAACTGAAACTGAGAATTACTGTCCAGGTTTGGTCCAATTGAATTAAAGGCGGCATCCTGACCTTTCCAGGGACCATCGGCCAGTTTATCATTTTGCGTTCGTTCATACTGAGGCTGTAAAAAACCCCACAGCTTCGCACGAGGAGCCGAACCGGGTTCTTCTGTACCCTGAACCATTAACCAGTTTACAGCCTGAGCCTGACCGGCGATTAAAATACCACTGCCGACAGCAATAGCACATAGTGATTTTTTAAATATATTCATAAATTTAATCCCAATTTTTAGCTAATATTAATTATTGTTTTTTCAGAAAATTAATCTGAATCAGGGTTTAACAAGAATGTAGCCTTTATCAACCAGATCCATAATACGAACCACTCCTGCGGAGACAGGTACCGCAACAGGATTCAGTTCAGGCGCATGTCCTAACTTTTTGGTAAATGCCTTAATGGTGTTTTTACAGGCTGAAAAGCGCACACCTTCACTATTTAAGGCATCAATACGTTTGGTGTTGGAATTGCCCAGTGTTAACAGTCTTAAACCGGGACCGAAAGCTACAATTTCAACATCCACCTTATCTGAACCATAATGTTTCAGGATGTTACCTGCAACGTTAAGTACCAGGGTCTGTTTGAAAGGGTTTGGATCGCTGATCTGCAAAACCACATGCTTTTCAGCAAACGGCTTTGCTTCACTGGCTATACCAAGAAGTGGGGCCACTAATAGTGATATTAGTAACGCAATAAATGAGATTTGTCTTAACATAATAACTCCATATTTTTATAAGTCATAAGTAAAGACGCAGCCACTTTGTTTTTATTCCAAAATAATTATAATAAATTAATGATTTCGTTATTAAAATATTATAAATAGCTAATTAATGGTATTTATTACGTTAGCTATTTGTGTGTTTGTTACTAATTTAATGTCTTAGATCAGGGAGGTGTAGAACAGGATGTTTGTATTAATATGGTAAGATTTTTATTATAATGACTTAATACCGCTAATTTAGTATAGTTGTAACAGTAATACTTATTAATCTGTAACTTGTGAACTATCATGTCCAGGCCTCTTTCTGAAACACAGGTGAGTTTAACCATTAACGGCAGGCCCATTTCGGCACCGCAGTCGCTTTCTGTTATACAGGCGCTCTGGTACGCCGGTTATCCTCGGGTTAAAGGAGTGGGCTGTCTGGAAGGGGTTTGCGGGTCCTGTCGGGTTATGGTGCGTCGTAAGGGCAGTACTGAACTGAGTATGGAACTGGGCTGTCAGTTATTAATTGAAGAAGGCATGGATGTGTTCTTTGCTGTTTTTGATACGCCTTCTCACCATCATTATCAACTATCGGATATTCAGTCCTCCTGGAATGTGCAGACTTATTTTCAAAGTATCTTCCCTGAAGCAGAGCAATGCCGACATTGTCATGGCTGTAATGCAGCCTGTCCACAAGACATTGATGTGGAAACTGCGGTTGATCTGGCTGTAAAAGGTCATTTTAAAGAATGCGGTGATCTGTTTATAAATTGTGTTATGTGTGATTTATGTATGACCAGTTGCCCTGAGTTTATTGAGCCTAATCATGTGGGGCTGTTTGCCCGTCGTGTGTCAGCATATTTCGATACCCGTCCCTCCAATCTTATTAATCGCCTGGAAGCTATTCGCAGTGGCCAGATGCAGGTGATTACAGATGATGAGGAAAATGATTAATGAGGTCTTCTTCTAATATGAGCGATCATTCAGGACTTACTTATACGCAGGCTCTGAATAATTATCTTCAGCTCAAGGAATTTCCTGCCCGTGAACTGGATATGGATGAGCAGCAATTGCTGAACACCTTTCATCCTGATTACCGCTCTGAAACTATTACCACTTTAAACGTTGGCCCTAATAAGGGAGAACGCTGTCATACTCAACTGGCTGAATTACTGCAGGCTGACTCTCGTATTGACGCCTCTGATCTGGCTGGTGTTCGTATTGAAGAAACTGATGTGCTGGTTATTGGCGGTGGTGGAGCTGGTTGTGCTGCGGCACTGACGGCAGCTGAATCCGGTGCCAGGGTGATTCTGGCCACCAAACTGCGTCTGGGTGACAGCAATACCATTATGGCTGAAGGTGGTATTCAGGCTTCGGTACAGAAGCAGGATACTTTACAGGCGCATTATAATGATACCTGGAAAGCCGGTTATAAACTGGCGGACAAAACCCTGGTTAAACAACTGGTCACCGATGGCCCTGAAACCATACGCTGGCTGATCCAGCAGGGTATGCAGTTTGACCTGGATTCAGCTGGTGATCTGCTGACCCGCAGAGCCGGCGGTACATCTGCCAGCCGGGTGGTGCATTTTCGTGATTATACCGGCCTGGAAATGATGCGTGTCCTGCGTGAATCGGTGTATAACCATGCGGCTATTGAGGTGCGTAATTATGCACCGGCAGTGGAACTGCTCAGTAATGAGTCCGGTCATTGTGCTGGAGCCATACTGTCTTCTCTGGAAGATTCCCATTTTCTTCAGATAAAAGCACGCACCGTAATAATCGCCACCGGCGGTATTGGCCGCCTGCATTTAAATGACTTTCCCACCTCCAACCACTTTGGTGCAACCGGTGATGGTCTGGTGCTGGCTTATCGTCTGGGTGCCCGCCTGCGGGATCTGGACTCTTTTCAGTATCATCCTACCGGTGTGGCTTATCCTGTTCACTTGTCCGGTACACTTATTACGGAAGGTCTGCGTTCTGCCGGAGCCTATATTATTAATGCTCAGGGACAGCGTTTTGTTGATGAACTCAAGCCAAGGGATATTGTAGCGGCGGCCATTATCAGGGAGTGCAGGGAAGGCAGGGGAGTGGCAGAGCAGGATTTCAGAGGCGTCTGGCTGGATACCGCCGGTCTGGAAAACCGAAATCCGGGTATTTTACAGCAGCGTTTTCCCAAACTGGTGCAGCTGGGACTGAAAAGCCGTATTGATATCAGAAAGCACCCCATGTTGATTTATCCTACCCTGCATTATCAGAATGGCGGAGTAATTATAGATAAAAATGGCCAGTCAACGGTGCCCGGTCTGTATTGTGTGGGTGAAGTCAGCGGCGGTATTCATGGCAGAAATCGTTTAATGGGCAATGCCCTGCTGGAAATTATCAGTTTCGGCCGCAAAGCGGGTGCCGATGCTGCCCGGCAGAGACAGAACCGGGGTCATAAAAAAATCACCCTGGATCACATCAGCCGGCTGCGTAGAGAACTGATGCAGAACCATATGCCCATGCAGTTCAGTTCACCCCTGTTATTTCCGGATTATACCCGTCGTGCAGAAGCTGATGATGATCCGGAGCAGCCAGATCATCCGGGGATGTTTGATTTATGAATACGGTATTTAAAAATCATGTCCTGCTGCATCCCAATTCGCTGGGCAATAACCTCAGCAACTGGCTGAGCAGTTATGGCGGCAGCGGCTTAATAAAAGCTCTGCAGCAGCCGGAGGCTATTATACCCTTGCTGAAGGAAGCGGGTTTAAGAGGACTGGGCGGCAGCGGTTTTCCGACCTGGAAAAAATGGCAGGCAGTGGCACAGCAGGGCAGTGATACGGACAAATACCTGATCTGCAATGGCAATGAAGATGAACCGGGTACCTTTAAAGACGCTTATTTAATGAGCCGCTCGCCTAACCAGGTTATTGAAGGGGCTTTGATCAGTGCCGTGGCTAACGGTACTAACCGGATTGTGTTTTATATTAATCCTGAGCAGGATAAAGCTCTGGCCAGTATGCGGGAAGCTGTGGTGCAATGGCAGGCCAGTGAGCTGCTGCAGCGCACTGAAGCGGTGACAGGTAAGAGCATTGAGTTTCAGGTCATGGCCAGTTCCGGACATTATATTGGCGGGGAAGAAACGGCGGCCATTGAATCAGTGGAAGGTAAATTTCCTTTTCCACGGGGCAAACCGCCGTATCCGGCGCAATCCGGTGTTAACGGCTGTCCTACTCTGGTCAATAATATTGAAACCCTGGCTAATATTCCGCATCTGCTGAGAAACGGTGCCCACTGGTTTCAGAAACTGGGTAAAGGCCTTTCATCCGGTACTAAGTTGTACTGCCTCAGTGGTGATGTATTATATCCCGGGGTTTATGAACTGCCCATGGGAACCCCCTTATCTGAACTGATTTATATTCATGGCGGCGGCATGCTGCTGGAGAAAAAACTTAAAGCGGTATTTACCGGCGGGGTTTCCAGTACTATTTTAACGCCCAAAGATCTGGACGTACCTCTGGACTTTGACTCGGTTCGGATCCGGGGTTCCAGTCTGGGTACCGGTGCCATGATTGTGGTATCAGAAGGGACGGGTATTGTCAGGCAGGTTACAGAGTACGTTAATTTTTATGCCCATTCTTCCTGCGGACAATGCCCATCCTGTAAAACCGGTACTTATTATATTTCTCAACTGCTTAACCGCATTGATACCGGTCAGGCCGGAAACCAGGATCTGGATACCCTGATTAACCTGTGTGCCATTCTTCCCGGCAGCGGCCGCTGTCATTTACTGGACGGGGCGATTAAAATTGTGGACAGTTCTCTGTTTCATTTTAAGGATGAATATCAGCATTCCTTAAGCCATTCTTTTAACTCAAAGGCAAAGACTGAACTATGAATTTACACGAATATCAGGCCAAAAGTCTGTTTACCGGCTTTGGCATACCGGTGCCGGCCAGTGTGCCTGTGGGCAGTGCAGAAGAAGCGCTCAGGGCAGCAGAGAATCTCGGCGGTAACAGCTGGATGGTTAAAGCCCAGATCTATGCCGGTTCCAGAGAGTTATCAGGCGGGGTAAAACGGGTAAACAGTACTGAAGACCTGACAGCTGTCTGTAATAGCCTGCTGGGTAAAACCCTGGCCACCCCGCAGACAGATGGTGAACACCTGCCGGTTAACCGGGTTTTAATTGAACAGGCAGTCGATATAAAACAGGAAATGTATCTGAGTGCTCTGGTGGACAGAGACAGTGAAACCATCACTTTTATGGCTTCCACCCAGGGCGGTGTCAATATAGAAGACATTGCAGAAAAAAGTCCGGAAAAAATTATTCATATCCAGGTTAACCCCTGTACCGGTCTGCAGGCCTATCAATGCCGTCAGGTGGCTTTTGCTCTCGATCTGCAGGGCAGTCATGTTTCAGAACTGACGGATATTATGCTGGGACTGTATGATCTGTTTGTTTATAAAGACCTGACCCTGGTTGAAATTAATCCTCTGGTGATCAGTAAGGAAAACACCATTCTGGCTCTGGATGCCAAACTGACTATTGATGATAATGCCTTATACCGCCGGCCTGATTTACGGGAAATGCGTGATACCACTCAGGAAAACATCAAGGAGGCCAGGGCGCTGGAATCCGGTATTAACTATATAGCACTGAACGGTAATATCGGTTGTATGGTAAATGGGGCAGGTCTTGCTATGGCAACTATGGACTTAATAAAACTTCACGGCGGTGAACCGGCTAATTTTCTGGATGTCAGCGGCGGTACCACCGCCGAAAAAGTGGCAGAATCTTTTAAACTGATTTTAACGGAGCCGGATGTTAAAGCCATTCTGGTGAATATTTTTGGCGGTATGGTGCACTGTGACTTAATTGCCGAGGGTATTATTCAGGCCATGCAGGAAGTCAGCGTAGTCATTCCCGTCATTGTTTTTCTGGCCGGAACCAATGCTGCACAGGGCCTGGATATTCTGGCACAAAGCAGCCTGAATATAGAAACCGCCAGTGATCTGACTGAAGCCGCCCGAAAAGCCGTTGCCTGTGCAGCAACCTGACTATTGGATACCAACACAGAGTCATTCCGAGAAACCAATGAGTATATTAATTAATAAAGATACCCGGGTCATAGTTCAGGGTTTTACCGGCAAGCAGGGCAGTTTTCATGCCCGGCAGGCCATTGAATACGGCACTCAACTGGTGGGTGGCGTTACGCCTGGTAAGGGCGGACAGGTTCACCTTGAACGACCGGTTTTTAATACCGTACAGGATGCCGTTGCTGAAACAGGAGCCGACGCTTCTGTAATTTATGTTCCGGCGGCTATGGCTGCGGATGCCATACTCGAAGCAACAGAAGCCGGGATAAGAGTTATTGTCTGTATTACTGAAGGTATTCCAGTACAGGATATGATCCGGGTCAAAGCTCTGCATCGACAGATGGGCGATAATGCCCCGTATTTAATTGGTCCCAATTGTCCGGGCATCATTACCCCGGATGAATGTAAAATTGGTATTATGCCTGCTGAGATCCATCTCAGGGGCAGTACCGGTATTATCTCCCGTTCCGGTACACTGACTTATGAAGCGGTTCGGCAGACCACTGTTGAAGGCCTTGGTCAAAGCACCTGTATCGGTATTGGCGGTGATTTAATTCAGGGAATGAATTTTATTGACTGTCTGGCCCTGTTTGAACAGGACAGCGAAACTGAGGTCATAATCTTAGTGGGTGAAATAGGTGGCACCAGAGAAGAAACGGCGGCTGAGTATATCAGAGAGCATGTTACCAAGCCGGTTGTGGCTTATATCGCCGGTATGACAGCACCACATGGTCGCCGTATGGGTCATGCCGGAGCGATTATCTCAGGCGGTAAAGGTTCTGCTGCAGACAAAGTAATTGCACTGGAAGCTGCTGGAGTGAACGTTGTAGACTCTCCCGCAGAAATGGGCAGTACCGCCAGCAGCTTACTGGCTAATAGCTGTAACAGATAAATACCATACTATAATAAAGCTGACATAATATTAAGCTAAAATAAAAAATTATAATAAAAATAATAATATGGGGGCTTTTACTGACAACATTAAGAGGTAATCAAAATGAGTGAGTTTATTGTCTGGTCTGATGAATTGAGTGTGGGTATTGAAGAAATTGATGAACAGCACAAGGTTCTGGTCAATTTAATTAACCGTATGCATAATGCCATTGCTGAAAAACACGGCAGCGAGGTAGTCAGTGGTATTCTGGCTGAGCTGGTAGATTATACAAAAATCCATTTTGCAGTAAAAGAAAGCCTGTTGAGAATATTAGGTTATCCTGGTTATGAAGAACATAAGAGAACATAAAGACATCCATGATGAACTGCTGGAGCATGTGTTGGATTTACAGAAAAAAGTAGCCTCGGGTAATACCAATATCAGTTTTGAACTGATGCATTTTCTTAAATCCTGGATCCGCAGACTCTGGGGTTCTTAAATATATCTATTTATTCTTATATACGTTAAACTGACAGATTATCCTAAATTGATCAGTAGGTGCAACGAATTAATATAGGATTATTGCAATCATGCATTTTTCGTTTTTTTTGAGATATATCTATGAGTTTTTCCTCCCTTGGCCTGTCGCCGCTTATTCTGGATGCCGTAACCGAACAGGGTTATAACGAGCCTTCACCTATTCAGGCGCAAGCCATTCCCGTTGTTCTGGAGGGCCGTGATGTAATGGCGGCTGCCCAGACCGGAAC
>Ga0256831_1000046_pt1 | contig 56859 bp, 68 predicted proteins | sample 132544metaG_FD_189087 | JGI IMG/M metagenome (GOLD analysis project Ga0256831, IMG submission 189087) | Hydrothermal vent microbial communities from Lau Basin, Pacific Ocean - 132-544 | ecosystem: Environmental > Aquatic > Marine > Hydrothermal vents | place: Pacific Ocean: Lau Basin | collected...
GGAGGTAGGGTTACCCCCCGACACCCGAAGGGCCCGCGTTGCTGCGGAGCCGCTGGGAGGTTAACGAGGCTTATTCAGCCCTCCCCAGATCCTCCCAGCCGGCCTATCGGGCCTCGCGGTTACCCTCCGGGGCCACCGAAGACCGGTGCTACCGGCCTCCGGCCACCCGGTTTGCCCGGCGATACGAGAATTGATTGGAGCTATTTAAAGCTTTCGGATTTGTGTATCCACTGCACAGTGGCCCTATTTCTTGCCACCCACAATCTCCTTTATTTCTTCCAGCACACGCGCCGCGTGTCCCTTTGCCCGCACGTTCTTCCATTCCTTGACGATTTGGCCTTCCGGCGATACGAGAAACGTGCTCCGTATAACGCCCTCTACTTCCCGTCCGTACATGCGCTTTTTACCCCAAGCGCCGAAGGCCTTATGTACCGCAGCGTCCGGATCACTTAAAAGGGCTATTCTCAATCCATGCTTTTCCCTGAATCGCTTGTGGGACTCCACAGATTGCCTTGAGATACCGATGATCCGTACCCCGAGCTTATCAAACTCATCTCTTAGTGCGGAGAACTCCTTTGCCTCCGTGGTGCATCCCGGCGTGTTATCTCGAGGGTAAAAGTAGATGATCGTCCACCTTCCCCTTAGATCCTGGGAGCTGAGGGTCACTTCCCTTCCCTCTTCATCTATTCCCCTTAGTTGGAACTCAGGGATCTTCATGCAATCACCTCGCCTTGATTATCGCCCAGCCCGCGAAGAACCAGAATAGCAACAGCTCCCCCAGGCACCGCGGATCAGACAGGGAACATTGGAGGCAGGACGCCTTAAACGTGATACAGTGGAGTATGAACAGGGTTACTATGCCCGCCAGTGGTATTATCAGATCCTTTTTCCCGCTTTTCACAGCGTATTCGACCAGAAGGTACCCCAGAAGCACTGCAATCGCGAGATGGAAGATAAATAGTATCACGGTACCCACCTCCACGATGCCCCAGCGAGGTAGGAAAGGTATGCGCTCACGGCAACGAGCAGCGCCACGGACGCCCGCTCAATCCATTTGTTTCCGGCTATTAACGCACTGTTTTTCTTCATTATGATTGCAACCACTGCAAGGGGCGTTATTATGCCCAGTGCGAATAGGAACGCGTTGATAATGGCTGATATGATTGTAAATGACGTTGTGGCAGTGGCCACGGCGAACCCGATGGAGCACGGCGAGAGCGCCAGTCCGTATAGCGCCCCTGTTGTGGGTATCCTCATCGCCTTGCCAGTGTACATCGTGTACGCAGAGTAAAATGTAATGGCTGCCGCCAGGAGCAGCAACACGGGCTGAATCCAGCTGATTATATGATAAGCGGCAGCAAAGGCCAGGTTAAGCGCTGAGAAGAGGAGGAATTGCGCAACGAAGAACTCCATCAAAAATTTGACCGGATTGCGCCTTGTTATCATTACTGATAGGGCGGGGAGTACGCACCCGCTGAGCCCTGCGAAGAATCCACTTACGTAGGCGAGCATGTCGTGCTTCCCCCGATGCCGCAAGCGCTACCCTTAGATTCGGCCTCCCACGGTAGCCGTCCCGCCAGCGCCGCCACTATTGATTCGTAATCCTGTTCCCCAACGAGTTTCTCCCCCGTTTTCGGTATTACTATTGTGGGCGTTTCTGAGACTCCATATTTCCTGGCAAGATCGGGGTACTCGAATACGTTGAATGCTGAGACGGAGTATCCGGCCGATATAAGCTTTCTTATTGTGGGGATCTCCGCGATACAGTGGGGACACGTGGGTTGGTAAAAGACGAGGATCTCCGCGTTCGTATCCTTTGGGAGGAGCTCGTAAAACACGACAGAATTGGAGAGCCCCGCTGCAAAGGCCCCCAGCACGATGAGCGCCGCCAACCACATTACCCAGCGCGGGCCCATCTCGTGCGATAGGGAGAAATCCATAGGAACATTAACGGCGTTAATCATTTTAATCTGCTCGGCTCGCTTCCTTCCGTGGAGATCCTTTCCTTCGACTCGCTCGTTTCTGGGGAGTTCGTCTCGCGTCCCAACCGTTTCGTGGCAGTTGTGCGTGTAAACGGCGAGGAGAGACTGGCGCACGTTCACGATCCTGGGCGCCTGCCGGAGCTGCTACGCCCCGGTGCCCGTGTGCTCCTCCTGCCCAAGAAGGGCGCTAAGACGGACTTTCACCTTATTGCAGTCTACCGCGAGGGCTACGGCTGGGTGTTTCAGCATTCGGGCTACCATTCTCTAATTGCCCAGAAGCTTGTGGAGTCCCGTGCGCTCCCCGAGTTCAGGGATGTTGTTGCGTACGGAAAGGAAATAGCGATCGATAACCACCGCATAGACTTCGTTCTTTCCTACTATACAGGGGACGTCCTAATGGAGGTGAAGGGCTGCACGCTCTTTAGTGATGACCTTGCTCTATTTCCCGACGCTCCGACGAAGCGTGGACGGGAACACGTGGAGCTCCTTTCTGATTACGGCGATTCTATCCTGCTCTTTCTGGTTATGAACGACCGGGTTCGGTACTTCGCTCCTAACGTCGAGACGGATCCGAAATTCCATAGTGCTTTCCTCCACGCCCTTTCTCGAGGCATGCACGTTATTCCCGTCACGTTCTCCTTCGACGGGAGGACGCTGCACCATGTTGGAAGGGTGCCCTTTGTTTCTGATCCACACGATGACGAGCTCTTCTCTCTGGCGAATCTCGCCATGGATGCTGCAGATCGCTACTCTGAGCGCTTTGGGCCCGAGGCTCATGCCGTTCTTGCTGGCGTTTCGCGCGTAGATGGTACTCCCTATGTGCACGTGGTTTTCCATGGGATTTTCTGCCAATCTTGCGGACTATACGACTACTTTGACGATTACGGTTTGATCTTAGCTGATCTCGGTGTTCGTTCAGTCCCCGAATTTGCCAAGCGGTTCGGGAATACCTATGTGGTCCGGTTCAAGGTGAAAGAAGGCACCTAATGTCTTGCTTTCTATCGCAGTAATACTTTGTAGACGCGACATACCTTTGTTTCGCCGACGCTATTTACTAGTGTGAGCGTTGACCCGTTAATTACTGCAGATTCGGGGCGCTCATGTTCGAATATTATTCTTTCCAGGATTATACCATCCTTTCTTACCAGAAGCAGAGTTCCCTTGCTTTGTATGGTGAAACCATTGCAGTCAGCATAGCTTGTGAAAATCGCAGGGTATATGTCTGTGTCGTTTCCGTTATATATTCTTAAGACTGTGAAGTATTTGCACGGCAGTTTTGGAAGCTGGCAGAACTCCAAATTTCCCTTTACTGTGATGCAGCTCTTTGTGATGGGTGTGATTACATCGCACTATACTTTGTTTGTTTCTGATAGTGTTTTTACACAGCCAGATAGTGTTGCGCTTCTTGCGGTTAACTCGTCCATGAATGTCCATCCAGGTGTTCCAACCATTCCAGGGATGTATAGCTGGTTGCAGTCTACGGGTGTTAGCCAACAATTGCGCTCTACTCGATAACATATTCTTTCGTTGAAATCCTCCGCAAAAACACCGTAGTGCCCATGATATAATCCTACATCGTTAGATTCGGTGTGGTGATAAGTTCCTTGCAGTAATTTCCTTGAGTTTTGCAGTCTGTTGCGTGGCGGTATTTTTTTGTGCCCTTTGTTGTGCATGTGAGGAGCAGAGCAGCTATGCTCACGAGAAGGGTTACAGTGAGTAGCAGGATTAATCGTTTCTTTGGTTGCGGTGGCTTGTTGTTTCTCATTCCCATATGCTTCATATCAATAGAGTGCTTAGTGGCTTTTATTTACCAACGAATCGAATGAGCTCTTCCCCCACATCCCCGAAGGCACCCCTTATCTTCTCCTGCACTTCGGGATTTCCACTCATTGCGGGCCACAGAATCGAGTCGATGTGGAGCGGGGGAACCTCCGTTTCTTCGGCAACCCCTTGCCAGAATCTAATCGGATCTTTTTCTCCCAAGCGCACCGTCAGTCGGCGTATCCTAGAGTCCACTGGAATCGGAATGTCCATGGGGTATGGTCTGAACTTACCCATCACGATGCGCGCGGCGTAGCCGAACATCTTGACTGCGAACACAACGGTCTTCGCGTTTTTGCTCGTACCGAGGGCATCCGAGAGGTCCTCTTGGAGCGCGCGCATGTTCCTGTAGTACTGCTCTACGTCCATAGACTTCAGGAAGGGTTCGACGCGTTCAAGTCTTTTCAGCTTTGTTGGTGTTAGCCGCCTGTTTGTCCTGCTGTTTGGCAGGAATCTCGCGTATGCCTTTGTGATGGAACTTACGTTCTTGTTTGAAAACCCTCTGGCGAATTCCCACCACCACTCCTCGCCTTTTCCGGAAAGCTGATACGAGACGAGCGCGTTTGCCACAACAAGTCGTACAAAAGCATCAGAATCTATTCCGCTGCCGTACAGGTGCCTGAGTGCCTGGAACTGGGGGTCTATGTGCTCCTCTATAAACCGCGCGCCGTCGACGCCAATGCGTGAGATGATCTCCACGATCTGCACGGCGATCCCTTCACTTCAGCTCTTCCACCAGGATCGCGGGGCAGACGCGCTGAACGCCTTCGATGCTCTCCAGGCGGCGCACGAAGCGGACCATTTCGTCGCTGTCGTGGAACCAGCACTCGATCATGATCATGTGATCGCCCGTGGTGCTCTTCATGCGCTTCACTTCTGGCATCTTCTTCACTTGCTCTATCGCCCTGACGTACTGCTCTGGCTCCACATCAAAGCCAATCTCCGCCACGATTTTGTAGCCGATCTTCTTGGGATCCACGACAGCCCTGTAGCCGCGAATAATCCCCTGCTCCTCCAGTTTCTTCACGCGCTTTCTGATCGCCGCCTCTGTGACGCCGAGCTTCCTGGCTATCTCCGTGTATGGCGTTCTCGCGTCCTTCATGAGGATTTCGATGATCATAAGATCTCTTTCCGAGACTCGAACCATATATGCAATCGAACCGAACCATATTTAAAGACTTTCGAACTTACTCTTCCTGAGGTGATGCACATGGCAGAGATATACGTACCGGCAATCGGGGACAAGTTCCCTGAGCTGGAGGTCAACACTACCCACGGGAAGATGAAGCTCCCCGATGCGTTCAAGGGCAAGTGGTTCGTGCTGTTCTCCCACCCGGCAGACTTTACGCCTGTTTGTACCACGGAGTTCGTTGCGTTCCAGAAGCGATACGATAAGTTTAAGGAGCTCAACACGGAGCTTATCGGTCTTTCCGTTGATCAGGTGTTCTCCCACATCAAGTGGATTGAGTGGATAAAGGATAAGTTTGGCGTTGAGATCCAGTTCCCCATCATAGCGGACGACATGGGTATCGTGGCGGAGACCCTTGGCATGATCCACCCCAACAAGGGAACCAACACCGTGCGCGCAGTCTTCATTGTTGACGACAAGGGCATTATCCGTGCGATTCTCTACTACCCACAGGAGGCTGGCCGCGACGTTGACGAGATCCTCCGCCTCGTGAAGGCGCTGCAGACTTCCGACAAGTACGGCGTCGCCCTGCCACACAAGTGGCCAGAGAACGAGCTCATCGGCGACCACGTGATCATACCACCCGCATCCAGCGTTGAGGAGAAGAAGCAGCGCGAGGAGGCTGCCAAGAAGGGCGAGATCGAGTGCTTCGACTGGTGGTTCTGCCACAAGAAGATCTAACGCCCTTCTTTTTTCCACAATTCTTTTACTCAAGGTGAAAAAGATGATGTCCGAAATTCCAAGGGGTTTTGAAAATGTTAAGGAAGAGGATCACCGTATGGCTGATTCTGAGCTTGTTCGCATTGGTTTGATTGCTGAACTGGATGCTATTAGCCTTTATGAGCAGCTTGCCGCCCATGCAAAGGACTCCCTTGTGAAGAAGGTGTTCCTTGACATTGCCCGCGAGGAGAAGGAGCACGTCGGCGAGTTCCTTGAGCTCCTGAAGCGACTGGATCCGGAGCAGATCGATGCGCTGGAGCACGGTGCCAACGAAGTCCGCGAGATGGAGGGGTGAGCATGGAGATCCGCACCGCCGATTGGAAGCACGAGAAGCACGTTCCTGTCATCCAGGTTCCCGGACGGGTGAAGCCCGGTGAGCCGGTGGATATAATCGTCACGGTGGGCAAGGAGCAGCCCCATCCAAACACACCGGAGCATCACATATCTTGGGTGGAGCTCTACTTCATCCCCGAGGGCAAGGACATTGCGTACTACTTGGGCCGTGCTGAGTTTGGTGCCCATGGCGAGGAGCAGATGTACACGGAACCTGTTGCACTTTTCCGTGTCGCTCTTCCAGGATCTGGCACTCTCCGGGCCCTTGCCCACTGCAACGTCCACGGTCTCTGGGAGGGCGAGCGTAGGGTGGAGGTGAAGTAGATGCCCTGTAAGAAGCGCAAGAAGAAAAAGAAGAACGAGCAGTGAGCCTTTTAACGGTTCCTTTCTTTTATTTGCCAGATGCACGGCCAATTTTTGATTCCACACATCCACCCGCGCATCGAGCTGCCCCGAGAGGTACTTCACGTATATTTTATATCTCGTATTCGCTATCCGGAGGTGTGAGCGTGGAGGAACCGAACGGAGAAGAGCGAAGAACGGTATATCTCCTTGGGTTAACCTCCATGATCAACGATGCGAGCTCCGAGGCGATCTATGCAATCCTTCCCTACTACGTGGATAATCTTGCGCTCATTGGTCTCTTCGGCGGTCTTTTCAACGGTCTTGGCAATGCGCTGAAGCTCGTCTTTGGATACCTATCCGACCGCTTTGCGCGTAGAAAACCCCTTGTCATGCTCGGCTATTTGGTTTCCGCCGCATCGAAGACGTCGATGGCCCTTGTAAGCTCCGCACTGCTACCCGTGCTGATCGTGCTCGATCGCATTGGGAAGGGGATTCGCGACTCGCCAAGGGACGCCATTCTTTCTACCGTCAGGGCAAGGGGGTTTGCTTTTTCTGTCCACAGAGCCCTAGATACTACTGGAGCACTTCTCGGCACGCTGCTTGCGTACTATTTGCTGTCCAACGTTGGCGATTACCGCTTTGCCATGCTCGTTGCCGGTATGCTTGGCTTTTTTACTATCTTCCCCCTCCTCTTTGTGCCTGAACCCAAGGGTGCCCTCCTGCGCCGATCCTTTGGCGATGCCCTCGCGCATCTGTCTGCAGGGGTCAAGCACTTCCTTCTTCCGGCTGTGCTCTTCGGTTTTGCGGCAATCTCTCCCATGCTTTTTATAACGACGGCAAAAACGGAGGAATCCTTCTACGCCATTCTCCTATACGCCCTTTACAACCTGTTTTACGTCCTTTCCGCCACGTTCATTGGTAGGAGTTCCGATCGCTTTGGTAGGGGCAGAATAATGATTCTCGGCGGCACCCTTATCGCCCTTGCATACCTGGCAATGTATGCCGGAAGCTACGTGCTGGGCTTTCTTCTTTACGGTCTTGGAATCGGTGCATTCCTCCCCGCAGCCTTTGCGCATATAGGGGACGTTTCCAAGGAGCGTGGCACTGCGATGGGTGTTTTCCAGAGTGTCTACGGAATTTCCGTGCTAATTTCCTCCACACTCTTCGGGTATCTGCTTGGAATCCTGGGCCCACTTACCTTTGTGCTGTATGCCGTTTTTCCCGTCGCCGCCGTGCTCTCCGTGCTTAGCCTGAGGTGATCCCATGTTTGAGAATGAGCTCGTAGGGGAAATCCTCAAGAGGTACCGGCGCATCTGGGCGCTGAGCCACGTATCTGCCCTTGCCGAGTGGGATTCTGATGTTATGATGCCAAAGGGCGGGTCCTCGCTCCGTGGTGAAGCCTTTGCGGAGCTCGCCGTGCTTAAGCAACGCTTCATAACCGATTCCTCCTTTGTTGAACTTGTGCGCAGGGCATCACGGGAGGAGTTGAACGATTACGAACGTGGTGTGATCCGTATCCTTGAGAGAAGCATTCACTACTACTCGTCGCTTCCGTCGGAGTTTGTGGCGGAGGAGGAGCGAGTCATTGAAGCAGCAAAGCGAGCATGGGAGGAAGCCAAGCAGAAGTCGGAGTTTTCCATATTCCGGCCCCATTTGGAACGGATCTTCGAGCTGCAGCGCAAAAAGGCAGAGTATTTGGGTTATGATGAGCATCCGTATGATGCACTCGTCGATCTCTATGAGGAAGGTGCCACGAAACGTTTCCTCGACCGCTTCTTTTCAGTTCTCGTCCCTGAAGTCTCCCGTTTGCTCAAGAGGATCGTAAGTTCTCCAGAGTTCGTGGAGCGCCACGAGCTGGAGGATCTGACGTATGTCCGGGAGGATATGGAGCGCCTGAACCGCTTTGTGCTTACGGCCTTCGGCGCTCCGTGGGATCATTTCAGGATGGATGTGTCCGCACATCCCTTTACCGTCGATCTCGCTGGCCCGCAGGACGTGAGGATTACCACGTGGTATCACGGGCGCGATTTCCGAAGATCGCTGCTAGCCGCGGTGCACGAATGGGGTCATGCTTTGTACGAGCTTCAGCAAGATCCCGAACTCTGTTGCACGCCAGTTTCGGGCGGTGTATCCCTTGGCATCCACGAGTCGCAGTCCCGCTTCTGGGAAAACCATATTGGGAGGTCCCTTGCCTTTGTTGAAACGTTCTTTGATGCCTTCCGCCTTGCAATTCCGAGTATTGGTGCGTATGACATCCGTGATGTCTATAAGTACTTCAACCTCGTTCGTCCGGAGCTCATTCGCGTGGAGGCAGACGAGGTATCATACATCCTGCACATAGCCCTCAGGTATGAGCTCGAGGTTGCCGTTATTGATGGAGACATTTCTGTTGCCGAGTTGCCCGCTGCTTGGAACGAAAGGATAGAAAAGTACCTCGGAGTGACTCCCCCTGACGATGCACATGGCGTGCTTCAGGATATTCATTGGGCAATGGGCGCTGTGGGTTACTTCCCCACCTATGCCCTTGGTACTGTGCTCTCCGCCCAGATACGCCATGCAATGGAAAAGGATATTGGGCCCTTGGACGAGCTGATCAGGGGCAAGCACTTTGGGGCTATACGCGATTGGTTGTTTAGGAAGGTTCACCGCTTTGGCAGCGTTTATCCGCCACGGGAACTCGTTAGGCGGGCCCTTGGGGAGGACCTCCGTACCGATTACTTCTTGAGCTACGCGAAGGAGCACTACGGTTCCATCTATGGTGTGTCCAAATAAACCCTTCTTTTCATCTTTTTTCGTGGATGCCAGACCTGTTGCGGCGGGTATTGCGGTGCTGGTCTTTGCGGCCGTCGTTCTGCTTTGGGTTCATCCTTCTTCCTCAAGCTCCGGCGGAGGGTTGAGCAATCTTGTTTTCGTTCGCGTACGTGTTCTCCATGCCGGTATGCCCCTTCCCAGCGCTACCGTTATGCTGCAGGATGGCGGCACGCACATTACTGGCGGTGATGGATCCACTGTTTTCGTACTCGACGCGAATCGCTGCTATCTTGGCTGGATCTTCGCCCGCGGCTATTCCCAGAAGCGTATTTCCATATGCACCGGAGATTCCAATGAGAGCGTCGAGTTTGTTGTTAATCGCTGATAGTTGCACCCACAAATAAATGGAGTTGCAGCACATTTTACCCGAGGTGATGAGCATGAATGCGAGGATCATTGCTGTAGTTCTCGCGGGTTTCGTTTTGCTCGCGGGCATGGCCGCCGTTTACGCGGCGGAGGAAACGACGGTATCCCCATCTGCAGGTATGGCCGTTTCCGCAGATATTGGGGTGCAGGAGCAGACTGCCACTGCGAACGCAGGCGCAAACACGAAGCTCACCGTGGAGAACAAGGTTCGTGTTAGGGCAGAGATAAACGCAGAGGCCAACGTGGAGGGCAACGCACTTCGCAAGCGCGTGGAGGGCAACGGTGCCCTTAGCCCCCATGGGTCCTGAGGTAAACGGCCCATCTGTCCGTGCCGGCGCAAGGGCTGAAGTAAACGTTACTGCCGGCAGAATGGGCGCATCCGCGCGAATGAACGGTGAAGCTAACGCCGAGGGCCGTATTGTTCGTCAGCGCGGTCCTCTCCGTGCCGAGGGCAACGCAGAGGTAATCATTGGTCCTGGAATGGTGCGCATGGGCGGTTCTGAGATAAACGGCGGTGCAACCATATCCGTCGGTGCCCGTATGCGCATCCGCGTTGAGCAGAACGCCGTGGTGCTCGAGGAGGGTAACGTTCAGGTGCTTTCCCGCGTCCGTCTCAAGCTCGGCCCCGGTGGCAAGCTCATCAGCGCCGAGAGCAATGCACCCATAGAAGTGGAGCCTGAGCGGGCTGTTCAGCTCGTTAAGGAACGTGTCAGGGCAGAGAAAGTCAAGCGCGTCGAGCTTGTCGACAACGGAAAGGGCCCTGTTTACGTTGTGGAGGCTGAGAAGCCTGGCCGTCTCCTGGGCATAATTCCCGTGAACATCACGGTGGCTGCCGAGGTCAATGCCGAGAGCGGCCAGCTAGTGGGTGAACGCGCTCCGTGGTGGGCCTTCTTGGTCTTCGGGTGATACCACGGAGCAGTAATCCCACAAACTCCCACCTATTTTTATTTTCCGGCGGATAGAATACATGTATGCGTGCTTCGGAAGCGTTCTTTCGCCACGCGCTGCTCATAATCTACCTTGTGCTTCTGGCAGCTCTTCTAATCGCGCTCCGCCCAACACCTCAGCAGCTAATATCTTCTGTGGACTGGAGAACGGTGCTCTCCATATACGGTTTTCTGCTCATAGTGTCCGCCGTTTCCAATACTGGTTTGTTTGAACGCATTGCAGGGGCCGCTGTCTCTCGCGTACACTCAAAGCGCGGGTTTACCATCGCTGTAATTACCGTTACAGCGTTTCTTGCGGCTCTTATAACCAACGACATTGCGCTCTTCGTTGTTCTTCCAATTGTATTCGCGGTGCCCCTTTCCAATCGTGATAAACTCGTTCTTGCAGTTTTACTTGCCATTGCGGCCAATTTGGGAGCGCTTCTTTCCCCTGTGGGCAACCCTCAGAAGATTATGCTCTGGCAGGAGTCGGGACAGAGCTTCTTGGACTTCCTCTTACCCTTCGTGCCCCTGTTCATCGTCTCCTTCCTTGGACTAGTGGCGTATGCCTATTTCCTCATGTCCCGGGAGAACCTCAAGCCCCCTGAGGTGAGGGCACACCTGAAGCGCCACGCGGCAGCTATCGACGGTATTTTGTTCTTCGTTTACCTGGCGCTCCTGAGCGTGGGGTACTGGGAGGGGGCCCTTGCTATTGCCATCCTGTACTTCTTGGTCTTTTACAGAGAGGCTTTTCTCCGGGTGGACTACGAGTTTATACTCCTTTTGACGGTTCTTTTCCTGGATTTTGGGCTAATGGGGAGTATTCCTGCGGTGCGCCAGTGGCTGGCGGGGCTGGATTTGAGTAACCCGCTTCGGGTTTTCCTTCTATCCTTCGCCCTAACGCAGTTCATGAGTGACGTGCCGACCGCAGTCCTATTATCCCAGTATAGCAACCAGTACGTTGCGATTGGTGCTGGGACCGCCATGGGAGCTACGCTGCTGATTGTGGCATCCCTTGCAAACATCATCTCTGTTCGCCTTTCGGACGTGCCCGGCGGGTACCTGCGGTATCATAAGTATTCCTTGCCCTTTGCCGTATTCCTGCTTCTTGTGGGCGTTCTCTTCTTCTCACTTTAGTTCCAGGCGTTCCGTGATTTCTCCATACTCTCTGAGCTCCACCCGGTCAATATGGCCGTCCGCATCTGCGTCAAAGCCTTGCACCACCCAGTAAAACTCTTTTCCGTCGCGGTACTTTGTCAGGAGCTCCTCCCACTGCTGAACAAGTGCCATTATGGCTGCTTTCGTTCCCAGGGCGCGGACCCCTGCGAACAGGAGGATCCATCGATCGCTGTAGGGGTTCTTGAACTTTGCAATGACGCCCACACTATCCTCTGCGTAATCTCGGCGCGCGTGGAGTAACCACGGGCTCTCCGTATCGAAAAATAGCTTTCTTTCCCCCAGGATCTCCCAGCTTACCATGTTCCCTGCGGGACCGCCTATCAGTATCAGGCTATCCCCGATCCTCTGCTCGGCGCGGGCGTCCGTGTCCAGAAGCATTGGAAACGAATCTACGGTGTAAAATCTTCCCAGGAACATGCCCAAGGCTCCGGCGTAGTGGCCATCCCTTGCCCTCTGCATGAATGCGCCGTGCGGATCCGGGCTCCCCACCACAATAGGTGCAACGAGTTTATCTCCATCCGTGAACTCCTTGAAGAACCGCTCCACGGCTCCAGGAGTCCCTGCAGCTCTTGCGGGCTTTCCCTTACCGAAGACCGTTGCTATGGCGTCGTATTCGAGCGTATACAGCTTTCTCTCGCCGTATATCTTTCTAACAATGCCCGCCTTTTCCAGATTCTTCAGGTGGTAGAACACGTTCTGTTCCGTCGTTTCAAGAATCCCCGCAAGCTCTGTAAGGGTTCTCGGGGCCTCGCCCAGCAGTTCGAGAATTTTGTACCGTGTTGGCGGTATGCTCACGGGCCCGCGGAGGATGAGTGTTCTGTAGCTGCGCTCACCGTCGTTGAGGATCATGAATAAAATGAAACCTTTAGTGCTTAAATGGTTTTTTAGGAGGGTTTATAAACGGCGGAGTGAACCATCATACCATGTGCGGGATAATAGGGAAGATCGGACCAGATGCAGGGCGTTTCGTGGTAGAGGGGCTGAAGGCATTGGAATATAGGGGCTACGACTCCTCCGGAATTGCCTTTGTGGATTCTGGAAGCGTTAAGATCCTCAAGGGCGTTGGTACCATAGATAAGATCGTTCGCGAGCCGCCTCTGACGGATGCAGCCATCGGACACACACGCTGGGCGACTCACGGCGGAGTTACGGACTTCAATGCCCACCCCCACTCCGACTGCACCGGCAAGTATGCCGTGGCCCACAACGGCATCATAGAAAATTATGCGGACCTAAAGTCTGAGCTTATGAACGCAGGGCACCGCTTTAGGTCCGAAACGGACTCCGAAGTCATAGTGCACCTATTCGAGGATGCCGTGCGCCGCGGCGTGTCGTACATGGACGCCCTTACTTATACTGTTAGCAAGATCCGTGGACAGTACGCCCTTGCAATACTCACGGCAGACGGCCACATTTTGGCTGCAAGAAACGGAGCTCCCTTTCTCTTCGCGAAGGACGGGGACGCTCTTTACGTATCATCCGATCCCGTGCCCCTCCTCTTTGCCCCCGATGTGTATCGGCTTGTGGATGGCAGCTTGCTGCATCTCTATCCCGGAGGCTACGAGCTAAGGGGGTCCGCTCGGCGCGTTACTGGGATTTCAGCCCGTCGGGTGGACCTCGGGAAATATCGGCACTACATGGAGAAGGAGATCTTTGAGCAGCCACGTGCGCTTGCAGAAACCCTGCGTTATCTACAAACCCTTCAGCGGCCGGAGATTTCGGGCAGGGTGCACCTCGTGGCCGCGGGCACGTCTTATCACGCGGCCCTCTACGGAGAGTACCTCCTTCGAATGCAGGGGTTCGACGCACGGGCCTTCATAGCGTCTGAATACCTCTACTGGCGCGGACAGGAACCGGATGTACTCATTGCCATCAGCCAGTCGGGCGAGACGGAGGATCTGCTTTCCATTCTTCGGAACGGCGTGTCTTCTGAGGTGGTGGCGATCACCAATACACCTGGATCGACGATCGAGGAGTATGCCAGGGACGTAGTCTATACCCGCGCTGGTCCGGAGGTGGGCGTTGCAGCCACGAAGACATATACGACGCAGCTGACGGTACTCGCCTGGCTTGCTGGAATTGAGGGACTTGATCAATTGCCGGAGGCCGTTTCTCAGGTACTCAAGAATACTTCTTTAATCGAAGATCTGTCCAAGAGGGTGGCTTCTGCGCGTAGCGTGTACTTTTTAGGCCGCGGATTGCATCTTGTCACTGCCAAGGAGGGTGCACTAAAGCTTAAGGAAATTTCCTACATTCACGCGGAGGCATATCCTGCGGGGGAATCAAAACACGGGCCCATCTCGCTCATAGAGGATGGGTTCCCCGTTTTCTTTTCCGTGGGACCCTCAGTATACACGGAGACTGCTTCGAACGTGGAGGAGATGCGCGCTCGCGGTGCGTGGACAGTCAGCGTGTCTCCAAATCCCCTTGGCCCAGAGGATGTGCATATTGCGGTTCCATCAATCCCAGAGGTACTCTTGCCCGTTGTGGAGATAGTTCCCCTTCAGCTGCTGGCGTACAACGCCGCGGTTCTTCGGGGAAACAACCCTGACAGGCCGAGGAACCTTGCGAAGAGCGTGACCGTTAAGTAGCTTTAAGCCTTTGCCCCCTTCTTTCATCTTATGGATCCGCACCTGGCAAAGCTTCTCTCCAACGTGCTCGTGCTCATACCCATCGCATACTTTCTCTATCTCTACTGGAAAGGGGAGCATCGACGCGCCATGGATTTTCTTGCCGCGTATCTTTTCCTTACGGGCTTTGTGATCCTCTCTAAGTTCGTTATAAAGGCACCTCGCCCGCCGGGGGCCGAGACATACTTTGATCCCTACGGATTTCCCTCTTTTCACACCGCTTACGCGTTTCTGCTGTTCTTCCTCGTGCCCAACGTCTGGACGTTCCTGTACGGCGCTGCGGTGGGAGCCCTGCGGGTATTTGCTGGCGTTCACTCGATTGTGGATGTGATCGGCGGTTTCATCTTCGCGGCGATTTCGTATCTGCTCTACCGCTTTGGGGAGCGCCGTGCAGGTATGGAGTGGCGCCGACAGTCCTTCCATATGGGGACCGGCGCCCTGCTCGGCCTCATTCTATACAAGAGCTGGTTCTTGGGACTTTTAGTTCTCGTCCTTGCCCTTGCTGCTGGCGCTGTTTTATACTTTTTTAGGGATTCTCGCTATATTCGCCCGTTCCTTGAGGGGTTCGACCGTGATGGCACCGCCCGCGGCGCCTATGCCTTTACCCTTGGTGCCCTTGCTGCAACGCTCATCAATCCATCCTTCGCGTGGGTTTCTGTGTGGTTTCTCGCCTACGTTGACTCTGTGGCAACCATGGTGGGCAAGCTCCTTGGAACCCGCGGTAAAAGCATGGTGGGCAGCCTTGCGGGTTTCTTTGCCGGCGTTCTCGTAGCTCTGGCAGCCTCTGGCGATACGATCACGTTCCTGAAGCTTACGGCTATTGCTGCTGTGCTGGTCCTTGTGGAGCGCTACTCGCCCATCGACGACAACATATCCCTCCCCGTTGTGGCGGCTCTCCTGGGGTGGTTGGTGTGACCGGGGACGGAAAGGTTCTGCGCACGGTGTTTACCCCCTGGAGGCTCAAATACATCCTGGGCTTCAAGAACAAGAAGGGGAAAAAGCGGTGCTTCCTCTGCGATGCTGCGGAGCATCCAGAGCATGATGCGGAAAACCTCGTACTCTACCGCGGGCGGAACGCCTTCATAATTATGAATCGCTACCCCTACAATACTGGGCATCTCCTCATCGCACCGTACCGTCACGTAGGCGACTGGCTGGAGCTAACGCCAGAGGAGCGGGCGGAGATCGCCGAGCTCATAGCCTTCGCCGAGGAAAAGCTACGGGAGCTTCTCGCTCCCGACGGGTTCAACGTGGGGATCAATATCGGGGCGGTTGCGGGGGCGGGCCTTCCCGGCCACGTGCACGTCCACATCGTTCCGCGCTGGAAGGGGGATACGAACTTCCTGCCCGTGGTTTCCGATGTGCGACTCGTCCCGGAAAATGTGGAGGGCACCTACGAGCGCCTGAGGCCACTGTTTTCGGGAAACGACCAGGATCAGAAAAAGAGTAAAGAATAAGGACTTTTCCTTTACTTCTTCTTCATGTTCAGCCACACACCAAAGCCGAGCACCGCTATTGCCGCCAGCACTATGCCCCAGACGACGATGCTGGGTATTCCCTGGCTACCGGCGGGCTTTGGCACGTTCGCTGTTATCTCGCCACAGCCACTCACGTATGCGCGGATCTTGAGGCCCATTGCAGGCTTTACAGTGGCTATGTACGTCTTTGTGGCTGCATCATACTGGGGTACGACGTCCACGCCAGCGCCCACGATGTGAACGCCCTGGAGGTACACGGGGGTGTTTCCATCCCTGATCTGGAAGCTTACCTGCCACTTGTCACCCACTGGAATTGTCTGGACGTTTGCTACGCGTATCTGGCAGGCGGCGAACTCTATCACAGTGCTGCCGAGTTCATCCACGGCCTTCTTGACGGTGAAGCTGGCGGTTGACGGGCTGTTCCCCTCAGGGGACAGGTATATTCTCAGCACAGGATCGTCCTTTACGATGATCACGTTGCCCTCTATGTAACCGCTGGCCTTTTGGAGCACGTCCTTTGGAATCTCCACGGTTATTGCCACCGTCTTGTAGCCTGTTGCCGCGTAGGTTACCACGGTGCTGTTGTTTTCCTTGTCCTGCGCCATAACAGCCGTTACGTTGTCTGTGACGAGGTTATACGTCTCAATCTTCTTTATCTCGAGGCGCTTTGCGGCTTGAGGTGCCGCCCTCTCCAGGATTTGTTTGGCAACCTCAGCCATTACTGTTTTTCTCGCCATTTCGGCGGGCATCTCTGCGATGCAGGCGCCGTGGTGGCATTCGACACGCACCTTTACCCCGTTTATCTCAATTTCGGACTGCATTTCACCCCTAACAGGTGCAGGAATTGCTACTGCCACCGTCTTCGCGCGCTTTGCCTCCTTTCCCATCACGTCCTCGAGAATCTTGTTCATCTGCTCTACTTTTTCCTTGGGAACCTTGATTTCGACGGTACACTGCCCTCCGCTGCAGCTCACCTTCACCTGTTCCTTTGTTTCTTCTGCGTTTGCACCGGGGTTTTCCACAGTATTCCTTCCCATTGTAGTTGCCCTATTTGATTCTGTAGCTCTTTCTATTGCCTTCTCTTTGCCCGTCTCCGCAGTTGCCTGTGCTTCGCTCTTCGTCCGTTCTCCTTGCTCTTCAGCGTTCCTTACAACTCTCTCGACAGATCTCACCACCCTATTTACTTCATCCCGCGGTACTCGAACTCGTACGGAAATTGTGTCGCCTGTGCTATCATCTGAAGGGATTGTTCGGGGACTTGCAGCCGACGAAGATGTGTCGAGGTGTTTTGAAGCCTTTGTAATGGCGTTTTGGTCTAGCGGCACAATTCTCGGGGTATTTGCGTCAACGTTCTTGTCCCACGGCCCCACGTTCACTTCCACAGACGCATTGCCGTGCCCGCCCATGGCGCCTTCCTGATTGGCCCCCGCTTCAACACTTGTGCTTGCACCTATCGAGTTACTGGGGGACATTCCCATGGTGTCCTTCAGCGTCTCGTCGAGGGCAAAACCAAGGCCAACAATGCTCACCAAGAGGAGGACAAAAACCGTTGCGGCAACAATGCCGCTCACTCCCCGCTGCATGGAGAAAAATCGCTGTCCTGGTATTTATTTCTTATGCTGACTTTACCTGCGGTCGATGATTCGCCCCTCGTAGAAGACCTTGATTTTTCCGCCGGACTCCGAAAGGAGCACTGCCACGCTGTCGGTTTTTGCCGTGATTGCGGCCGCTGCCAGGTGCTTCGTCCCCCAACCAGGGTACCTTCGTATCCCGTCCACGTTTACGTCGATGTACGTCCCTGCGGAGTGCACAGTGCCGTCCTTTCCGATGATGAACGCCCCGTCGAGCTGGGCAAACTCCTTTATCGTTTCCTTGAGCTCCTCCTTGAGTATATTTCGCTCTTCGGGCAGGTATCCCTTGAACGGATTCAGTATGAGCTGCTTCGTGTAGAGTGCTAGCTCGTTTGGATCCCCTATGACGAAGAGCGTCCCGATCTTCTTTCCTTCTCTGCCCTCTTCCCGTATTTCCTCCGCAATTTCAATAACCCTCTCTACCACGCGGGGATCGAAGCCCTTGAGTTTCCGCGCGATACTCGAGATTCTAACGGATTCCAGGGGTACTTCCACGGTAATTGAACCCAGCCCCTCGAAGACGTTCTCAAACTGTATAAGCACTCTGTCCCCCAGGGCGTCCCCCAAAAGCTCTGCGAGATGCATCGCCGCGGTCCTTGCAACGAGCACGGGGTTTGAGTATCTTTGGATTGGTATGACGGCATCCCCTACGTGGAGGGCAAGGTGCTCATCGCCGTGGGGCGTAACGTAGAATACGGGGGGCGCGAAGTCTAGGGATCCCCTCGCCGTGCCGCTGTACACTGTGTGCTGGAGCTCCACAGTTAGAAAACAAAAAGGTGGTATAAAAAGTTAATCATCCGCTTTTTCGATTTGGATTCATTTTGATTCTGGAGGGTGTCGTTTTTATTTTTGGCTTCCCATTGGTTTGCTGTGTCTGCGGTGACCGGGAACGATGGTGCTGAGCGCGTTTCCTGCGAGAAGCTTACCCTGCCGGAGCTCGTAGCCATGGGCGTAGGAGGAATGGTTGGCGGGGGTATTTTTTCGGTTCTCGGGCTCGCCATGCTTCTCTCGGGCCATGCTGCCCCCCTTGCCTTTCTCTTCGGCGGGATAATCGCCATGCTCACGGGCTATGCCTATGCGCACCTCGGGGTTCGCTACCGTTCCGACGGCGGTAGTTTCACGTATCTGGAGTACGCCTTTGACAACAAGAACATCGGCGCCATTGGCGGCTGGCTCCTGCTCCTTGGTTATGTGGGCACCCTCTCCCTGTACGCCTACACCTTTGGCGCCTACGGTGCGGCAATGCTCGGATACCCTGCGCACAGCTGGATGCACGCCTTTTTGTCCACCGCGGTGCTCCTCGTGTTCCTTGGCATTAACCTGCTCGGTGTTAAGGCCTCCGGGCGTACGGAACTCGTAATCGTGGCAACGAAGGTGGCAATCCTGCTCTTCTTCGCAATTGCCGGTCTCCTTTACTTCGATCCCTCGAAGCTCCAGCCCCTTTTCAACAAGGGCCTTCTCGGAACGCTCCTCGGCGCTACTGTGATTTTCGTGGCCTACGAGGGCTTTGAGCTGATCCCAAATGCGGTTAATGAGATGCACAACCCCGAACGCAACCTCCCACGGGCCCTTTACTATTCAATAACGATTACTGCGTTTATCTACGTCCTCGTTTCCCTCGTGGCAGCGGATACGCTCACCCCCGCCCAGATCGTGAGGTACAAGGAGTATGCGCTGGCGGTGGCTGCACAGCCCGTTCTTGGAAAGCTGGGATTCCTGCTCATCGGTCTTGGCGCCCTTCTCTCCACCGCGTCTGCCATAAACGCAACGCTGTTCGGCACTGCACGCCTGGGCATGGTTATGGCGACGGAGGGGAGCCTGCCCAAGGTATTTTCCTTCCACCGGCGGGATAAGCCCATCCCCTATGTGAGCCTTATTACCATCGCCCTCGTTACAATCGCCTTCGTGAACGTGGCAAACCTCAGCATCATCTCGTCCTTCAGCTCGTCCACGTTCCTACTCATCTTTGCACTGATAAACCTTGCGGCACTCCGTCTCCACCGTGTCATTCGCTCGCGTTGGTGGATTCACCTTGTTGGCTTTCTCGGAGCGTTCTTTTCGTGGCTTGCGCTCCTTTGGTATTTGTATCAAAACCACTCCGCGACGCTTGCATCCATTTTCATAATCTATGCAGCAGTGGTCATCTTCGAGTTCCTCTTCAGCAAGCGCGCGGTATTGCGGAGAAAAATGGGGCTTCGCGCGTGATTACCACTCCCACATCCTTGCCAGACGATCTGCCAGAATGTCCAGCAGCCCGTGCTCCTGTATCTCCAGCGCCCGTGCCACTGCCTCGGGATTTCTGAGCCGGTATACGACCTTTCTCCCCATTGGCAGCTTGGTTACGACCCCAGCATCCACAAGTCGCTTCATATGCCACGTGATCGCGGAGGCGGAGACCCCTACCGCTCGCCGCAGCTCATCGCCCGTAGCTTCCCCGTTTTCCAGCAGATATGCGAGGATTTCCGAGACGGTGGGCCTTCGTGCAAGCGTTAGAATCGTTCTGATTTCCTCCGAAGCCTCCGTGGGGAAGTATCTGACGTATCGTCCATCCTCCTCGGCTTCCACAAGCCCTGCCTTCATAAGCTTGTCCAGGTGGTACTCTAGCTGGCCCGTTGCAAGCCCCGTTAGACGTTCAAGTTCCCTGAAATGCACTCCCGGATGCCTGTATATTGCTTCCAGTATCTTGCGCCGCGTGTCCAGTAGCAGCAGCTCCCTCTGCTCGTCCACGGACCACATTTTCATCTGCTGACCGCCCCCGCAAAGAAGAGCGCCAGTATTCCGAAGTCCATGAGGTGGGCTGCGGCGTCAATGAGCCACTTGTCGGGGCCGGAGATCACGTCAAGCAGCGTTAGCAGGAGCTTAATGGAAAAGAGGAAGAACGCGGCAGCTACGAATGCTATGCGAGGATTTCCGTCGATGCGGTATGCGTGGAACGATATGGCAAACATGAGCAGGGCGACGATGGTGACACCAATTACGATGAAAATGTCCAAGTATTTGATGTACGCGTCCCTAAAGGCCTTGAACGCGGGGTTTGCCCCCGCAAGGATGAGCACTGCGACGAGCACCAGCGTCACGATGGATATTCCGATCGCTACCCCTTCGTTCGCCATATTTCCCATTCTCACGCCCCCTATTTATTCGAGCTGGTGCATTCTTTTACGGCTTTAGGCGCCCCAGGAGCATCCTTTGTAGGTCTCCTCCGTTGAGCCACCATTCCCGTACGATCTCGCGCATCTTCTCCTCCAACACCCTCATATCCTCCCAGCTCTCGTCTGCGTAGCTCGAGAACATGTCCTTCTGGATGCCCGCCTGCCAGAGCACGATATTTCCCAGGATGCTGCCCAGGGCCGCCCCCACGGGCAGATGGAAGCGTTGCTGGAGCTCCCCTATGATTTTACCCATTCTCTGGTCCTGTTCTACGGCTGCCTGTGCCAGGAGCATGGTCACCCCGCGTAGGTCCACCTGTTCCATGGGTAGTGCCAGGACCTGCGGCGGAAATACTCTCCCTGTGGTTTCTACTACCGTGAAGACAGGGTAAATGAACACTTCGCCCATGGGTTCCCTGCCGAGCACCCTCGAGAGCACCTTGTGGAAGTGTGGTTCCACATGCGTCCACCTGTTGCTCATCTCCCTCTTTGACGCCTCTACCTCCTCAAAGGCCTCGTCTGGGATGTGAATAACCTCTAGATCCCGGAGCAGCGCGCCCTCTTCCCCTGTTAGCTCCTCGCCCCGCGCTACTTTCTGGGCAGCATCGTTCAGAATGTCCATTCCCCTTGCCCTGTAGAGCCAGACCGTTTCGGGCATGAGCACGTAGAGGAGCGTTCCAAGGGTTCGATCCCTCCGCCCCATGATGCCTTCAAGCAGAGAGGCCGCGAGGTATAACCTCTGGATTCGCGGATCAAAATCCCTCCAGACAATTCTCAGCGCCATGTTAGTATGTGGGTACGAGCATTAAAAACGGTGGGGGCTACCGCAGCTCCGAGCGGACGTCAACCCCCACGAGTTTGCCCACATATTCCTTGACCGCATCGTTTACGAACATCCAGCCAAGGGCATATCCCCATACCAGTGCCGCCAGCTTCCAGCCAATGGGGGCCATGAATATGCCATACACCGCAAGGATCGTCCCTATTGCGTCCGTTGCAAGTATTGCTGTGAATAGCTGCTTGGACGGCCAGGGTTTCTGCCACAGCCAGCCCCTCGACCGTGTTACGAAGAGTGTTGAGTGTCCTGCGACGATTAGCTTTAGGAATATGAATGTTTCGAGCATCCCCATGGACAGCCCCAGGATCTTGTAGCCTATCCACAGCGCTAAGAATGAGCTAATGAGCCCTGTGGTGCCCAAAGCCGTTGCTAGCGCTACAATCCCCTTTACGTTCCACCTTGCCGGCTTTCTGGGCTCCCTCACGTTGTCGTACGCGATGGTGAGGATGGGGATGTCGTTGAGGATTGCGAGCAGGATTACCATGGTTGACGTTATTGGATAAAAGCTGAAGGCAAGAATAGATGCTGCCATAAAGAATAGCACTCTTATTGTTTCTGTTAGGCGGTAGATTACGTAGCTCTCCATGCGCTGGAATATTCTTCTTGCCGTACGGAGAGCATCCGCTATTACCGCGATTCCCGGCTCTAGGAGGACAATGGATGCCGCAGCCCTTGCCGCGTCCGTGGCCCCCGCAACTGCAATCCCACAGTTGGCCTTTTTCAGTGCCGGTGCATCGTTGACGCCGTCGCCGGTCATTGCTACCATGTGGCCGCGCTTCTGGAGACCATCGACGATGATGTACTTGTGCTCCGGCAAGACTTGGGCGAAGACATCGGTCCCCTCGATTACTTCGTACTTTTTCTCCTCTGGCAGGTTTTCAATTTCGTCCATTGTTATGACTTTGTCCCCTATTCCAAGGATCTTTGCTATGTACTTTGCTATCGCAGCATGGTCGCCTGTAACCATTTTTACAGCCACACTGAGCTTTTTAATAAGTGTGACTGCTTTCTTTGCGTCGTCGCGCGGCGGATCGTAAAGCGGAATGATTCCTACGAGCTCTAAGCCGTTCCCCCTGTCCACCGCGACGGCTATTGTTCTGAAGCCTTTCTGGGCGAGCTCGTGAACGATTTCTACAGCTCTTCTTCTTGTCTCCTCATCTGTGGCCGTGCACATGCCTATAACTATCTGCGGAGCCCCCTTAATCACGTGCATTCTCGTTCTTCCGTCCGTTACGAAGGCTTCGGTCCTTTTTATTTTCGGATCAAAGGGGATGAACTTTTCTTGCCTCCACTGGCCGATCCTTTGATCAAGTCCGAGCTCCTCCGCCTTGTCAAAGACTGCTGTGTCGATTGGGTCTGCATTTTCTTCCCTCGAGGCGAGGGCTGCATAGAACACTACATCTTCCTCTTTCCAGCCATTGAGTGCGACGATCTTGCCCACGCTCATTTTGTTCTTTGTGAGCGTTCCTGTCTTGTCAGAGCACAGTATATCGACCCCTGCAAGCTCCTCTATAGCCACTAGCTTGGTTACTATTGCCTTTTTCCTGGCTAGCTCCATGGCGCCGATGGCCATTGTTATTGAAAGGACTGCTGGGAGCGCCGCGGGAATCGACGCCACCGTAAGCACGAGGCCAAACTTAATTACGTCGAGGATCGGCTTATGGCGCAGTACTACCTCTACGAAGATCATTACTGTGATTACGGCGATGGCAAGGGCAATCAGATAATCCCCGACCTTTATTACCATTTTCTGGAGTTCGCTTTGAGTTTCCGCTTCATTCACGAGCTTTACTGTCTTTCCAAAGTACGTGTTTAAGCCCGTTCCGATTACCACGGCAAGGGCTTCTCCCCGCTTAACTATCGACCCGGAATATGCCACGTCGCCACGTTTCTTGTGAACAGGGAGTGATTCTCCCGTGAGTGCCGATTCGTCTACCTCTATGTCCGTGTCTTCTAGGATCCTGACGTCTGCAGGCACAATATCCCCGATTCTCAGCCGAATGATGTCTCCGGGGACGAGTTCCCGTGCTGGAATTTTTGTCCACTGCATATCTCGTAGAACCCGGGCGTAGACAGCCATTTTCCTCTTGAGGTACTCTATTACATTTTCTGCCTTACGTTCCTGCCAGTACTCCACAACCCCGTTGACTGCGAGGAGTGTGAGTATTATCCAGAAGTCCACCCAGTCTTCTACTATGTACGACAATAGTGCGGCGGCTTCTATCATCCAGGGAATCGGTCCCCAGAACTTCTTCAAGAATTTTATGACCGGGTGTTCTCTTTCCTCGGGAATTTCGTTATAACCGTAGTCCTTTAGCCGTTTTACCGCCTCGGCTCTTGATAAGCCCCTCTCAGGATCTGTTTTTAGCTCGCGGAGGGCTTCTTCAAGGGGTATTCTTGCGAGCTTTTCGTGGTGCAGCAGTGCGACGCTCCTTCGGTGTTCCCTGTGCCTTTGGAAGGGCATATGACCACAAGGTACTTAGCTATATTAAAAAGCTGGCGTTATTTCTGGTGCGTACGTGAAAACTTAAACTTACCGCGACCTGCGCCCCGACAACAACCGTTATATTTTGGTTTTCATCAAGTTAGTCCATGGGCCCGTTTTCCTCCGTTTCCGCAGTTGCGAACCCCCGTAAGTTCGCCCGCGAACTGGTAAAGACTCCCGGAAAGATTCCCGAAGTTTATGGTCGATTGGACCCCATCGCCCGAAAGGCGCTGCGTGGGCACCTCGCAGAGGAATTGGCGGAGCTCCTCTATTCTGAGCCGCACCGACAGGACGTTCACGCCGCCGTACGCTTCCTACTCCGTGAAGAGCGGGACCCCCAGCTCGCGGACGCCCTTGTTGATCCCGTTGCTAGAAAACTCGCGGAGTACCCCCACCCGGAGCTCGTGGAGACCGCCAGACTCTTAGTATCCCGAAATCCGAATGCAGCCCATCGGATCGCTTCTCGCGTGGGTGGCCGGTTGCACACGAACTTCGATCGGCGCGTCGCCGATGCTCTCCTTGAGCTGGGACTTCTAGAGCTCCGCCAGCATGGCAGCACCCACGCTTTGGATCATTTGGCTACCGTCCTGGAGCACCACGCGTCCTCGGGCACCTACTCGCCCGATGTGGAATCCTTTGCCCAGCATTTTCTGGAGACCGTTCGGGATCTTTCCCCCTACGTAGATTTTGAGCGCGGTCCGGCGGACGTTGCCATTAACCGTGGTAAGGATCTCTTTGAGCGCGTTCACCGTGCCTTCAGCACCTCTCCCATCCCAGAATATCGTAGGGCCGTGGAGAAGTAGCTTACTGCTTGGCTAGATCTCCTTTTGGAGCATTTCCAACAGGTTTCCACCGCTTTTTAACCAATTTGCCACGATTTTTCTAACCCTATCCTCTAGCTCACAAAGCTCCTTCCAGCTTGAATCGTAGTATTCTGCGAACATGACCTTGGTTATGCCGGCTCGCCATAGAATTATGTTCGTGAGCGTCTCCGTTAGGGCCTCTCTTAGGGGTAATCCGATTTTTTTCTCCGTTTTTCTTAGCGGTTCGTCATAGCCTGCAAGCCATTGGATGATGTGTAGGCTTTCATGCACGAGTTCGTGGATAAGATCCTCCTTCTTTGGGCTACCTACGGCAGGAATACCTATTACGATGACGTTCGGAGGATATGCCGACCCATCTACTCCGCTGTGCCAAACGTATGATGTGTATACGTGGATTTTTACGTCCTCGACGTTTGGGAGAATTCTTTTTGTGATTTCCAGATAGGTTGAGCGCACCTCCTCCCAAATCTTGGACATTTTTTCCGTGATTTTCATCTGGTGCTCTATGTGCCACTGAGGTATCTTCACCTGGCTGGCCAATAGTGCAATTTCCCATTCCGTGTCGGTTAAGGGCTCATGGTTGGCGATTTTCACCACAGTTTTTTGTAATTCGCGATAGCTTCTGGCAACGGACCAAAAGGCATCTTGGTTTGCAGCGATAAGTGCGTTCATTATGAAATTATCCACGGGGTGTCCTGAAAACATCGGTCCGAAGACCGCATTGTACCTATGAAGCCGGGAGATAATGGGATGGTATCCGTGAAACTCCAGAATCTCTTGCATGTTATCATAGCTGTTATCAGTCAAATATATATCGAACCGGCAGTGTCGCAGATTTACTATTTAAACGGCTGATTCCATAGTCCTTTGTGGGCGCTGGTGAGCTGGAGCGACACATTGGGGATATTTCTGACGCCCTGCGGCGTAGGGATTTCCATGCGCTCAAGCGACTACTGGAGCAGTCCGTGGATAGCGGTTATCATCAGGATCCTCTGTACTGGCGGCGAGTGGATAATCTTGCAGCAATCTCCCGGGACTGGGACCGCTTCTTGGCCACCATTTACTCTATTCCGGAACTTCGAAGGCATCCTGCCTTCTTGGAGATCGCACTCCGACGGCGGTGGATCACAAGGGACTCCCGCGTCCAGGATAAGATCCCGTATCCCAACATCGTCGAGATCCAAAGGGAACTTGAAGATTTGGGCTACGTCCCCGACGCCGTTGCCACGAAGGTTTCCCCTCTGTCCAAACGCTTTCCCGAATTCCGTGCCCTTGATCTTTACCTCCGCCGTAACGGGAGATACGCCTTCCGTATGCTCATAACAAACCCAGAATCCTTGAAGACGTTCCTGCGCTTCGTCCACGCCTACGAGAGCGTTTATGGGAAGGTACCCGGGAAGCAGGTCATAGAGAAGGTGCACAAGTTCTTCCCAGATCTTCATGCGCATCGCACCCTTGCGCCGCGCAGCATGGAGGAGCTTCTATCAGATGCGCAGGGGATGAATGACCTTCCGAAGCTCATCAGGGAAGATCTGCGTGGCGTTGCGCGAAAACAGGGCGTCCTACACTACTTTGTATCCGACGACGACTACGTACATCTCCCGACGTTCCTCGCCTATCTCCGGAAATACCGTAAGGATATCATGTCACTACCCGCCGATCCTGATGCACTTTTGGATTACAAGTTCGGCCACATTTCCACGGATCTGCGGGACCGCATCGCCCGGCTTGCAGAAACGTTGAAGCGTCGCAGGATACTCGTTCCTGTTTTCGATCCCAATCCACTTTTGCAGCGTTTGAATGATGTGGCTCTTGCCGAGCAGCTGAACAAGAGGGCGGAGGGTGATTTTGTCCGTAACCTGCGCTCTGCATACGAGAAGATGCGGGTAGGAAATTTTGATCTGACCCCTGAAGAGCTGCAGGCAATCCGTTCGAAGAAACTCGCTGACAAATACGGGCTTTCAGAAACGCGACGAATTCTCCAAAAGCTGTACGATCGTCAGCGCCACATCATCGGGCACCCTCTCCCTTGCTACGACAGTTCCCCAGCATTTCGGCGCCATGGCTGTGGGTGCCTCCTGTTACCGCCCGGATAGTGCCACGCACTACACTCTTGGTGCTGTAGGTACGGCGGGTGGGCCTGTTTTGACATTTTTCGTAAAGGATCCAATAACTGGGAAGGCGGTTGCCCACAAAACGTATAATCTCTTCAGGTTTGGATCGGAGTATCGCTTTGTCCCTAACGATATATACGGCACCGAAAACGACCATCTTTCCCGGGTTGTTGATCGCCTGCTGGAGGAATATGGCATCCCTGTGCATCACGAAGAGGGTGTTCCTTCCTGGGCGAAACCTGCGGAGTCCAGACATTCTATCCGCGATTTCTACAGCGACGTGCACGCCAGAAAAATGAAGTTCAGGCGTTGGAAGGGTTAAGCTTCTCCCTCACAGCTCTTACGACCCTTTCCGGTATATTTGTCAGAACGCCCTCCAGCTCCACTATCAGCTCTCCTGCCAAAAACCGCGCCTCCTCTTCGAGCTCCGGCGGGATGAGCTCGTCCTTGATCAGATCCCACTGATTGTAGTTTTTGATTCGGAATCGCTCATAATCCACGTCACAGAGCCAACTTGCCTTAATTCCCACGTACTCCGGGCAGATCAATTTCTTCCACTCGAGATAGCGTTTTATCCCACAGAGATCCAGGTCGTCCAGATACAGAACGCGGTCGTACTTCCGGAGCAACGCCAGGGATGTCCTTCCGGGCATTCCCACGCCGTAGACATCTATTGGAATCCCTTCGAGGATCTTCTCCACCCAAGGACGGCAGCTTGGCTTGGTTAATAGTGCCATCTTGTTCTTTACGTCGTTCGGCCCTTGAATCCAGCCGGGCGGTCCGCAGTCAGGGTGTGGTGATAGTTTTTCCACCCCTACCTCCGTATGCACCCCCGAATCGTCCCTTGCGATGTAGCCCTCCACGGACTTTCTACCGTCCGTCAGTATTAAGTCCACGCGTTGTGCATCTCCGGTTCTGCTGTGAACGGCGATTCCTCCGATGTATTCCAGTCCGTGAGCCTCTGCAATGCGCTTCAGCTCGCCCCAATACTGCGTGTCCTTTAGGTCCATCAGGTCATGCTCCGCGAGGATGTAGAACGGATCCCCCCGTGGGTGTTCCGCCTGCCTCTCCAGATATGCAAGGAAATCGTGCAGGGTTCCCCTAAGCCTGTGCCTCATAGTCTTAATTTTGGGAAAAAGATGTAGAAAATGATTACTGAACCCCGCGAGTTGCCACCAAGTCCCTCGGCGTAACCACTTCCAGTTCCGTCTCAGGTATTTTTTCTCTTGACGGAACGATTATCATCTTTCTTGCTCCTTCAAACTGTTCCAACTTCTTTTTAGCATTCCGTACATCCGCCTTTGTTATTCTATTCTGCCACTTCACCTCTGCAACGAGTTTTACCTTGTCGAACTCCGCCAGCGCTATATCCACCTCGGGATCGAATATCTTGACTGCCTGCAGTCCATACGCGTTTGCTAAGAGCCGCTCGAAGAACCACTCCATGTAAATGCCATTCCTCTGTTCCCATACCCTTTCGAGCATCTTCTCGCCTACAGTGGCGTCAAACGCACCATATTTTGCGTCCAAGTAGTATGCAAAGTCCAGGATCGGTGATAGGTGCCTATATCTGTATCGCTTTCTGCCAAACACCTTTACTCGTTTCAGCAGATCTGCACGCACCAAGAATTGCAAGTATTTCGTTATCATCCCGGGACTGTCCTTTGGAATTAATCCGTTAGCGTAGAGTTTGGACGCGATCTCTCCGCTGGTTCGTGCCCCGTCCGCCACCGCCGAGAGGATCGCTACGTATCGTTCTGCATCTGCGCGCTCGGATTCTATGAGCGTTTCGTTGACGATGGACTGCGCCGTGAACAGGGCAGTCTCCATCCAGTTTTCCTCACTCGCATGTGTGAGCCAGATCTCCTGCGTGCGCATTGCAACTTCTGCGGCGGTTTTTTCATCATAGAACTTCAGCCAGAACTTCAGGAGATCCCTCGGATCTGGCAGCGATAGTTTCTTCACGGAAAAAAGACCTATCAGCGGGCTGTTTTCCCCCATGAGTTTCTGGAGGATGTGGTACGCCGATGTGATGAGCAATACTTTCCCCGTCCCGCTTAACCCTTGTAGTGCTGAGTACAGGGGTTCTCCGATGCGGTGGAACTCGTCTATCACTACTCCCTCGCGCACCAAGTATGGCAAGAGCTCCGCGAATGCCTGGCGAGTATACGTTTTCCCTGTTTTGATGTCATAAATGGTCCCTCCAGTTGTTGCAACTACGTGGTGCCTGTATTTTCCCTTTCTTGCCACGTAGAAGGTTTTCCCCGTTTTTCTTCGCCCGTATATCATCCCCCATTTTGCGGATGCAAGGAAGTTGTCTAGTTCTCGCCTTGGAATTACTATACCATCAGGTATTATACTCATGGGTATAATTACTGCAAAGGAAAATAAAAAAGTTGTTACTGGATCCGGTGGGTTGCCACCAGATCCTTTCTGAAGGGCTCCAGTTCCTCTGGAATCTCTATGCCCTCGATGGGCTCGTAGAACTTAATGCCCCTTTCCTTCTTCGTGTTCCACACGTAGCTGTTGAACTCTGCGATCTTCTCCGTTAGCTCGGAGTAGTCCTTGATGCCTTCGATCGCTGCCGGGAACTCCTGTGCGTGGATGCTTCTTTCGTCGTAAAGCTCTCTCCAGATCTTGTCGGTAATTGCCGGTATTATGGGTGCGAACAGTAGCAGTATCTGGCGGAGAACTTCGTAGAGCGTCCACCTCGCTGCCTTGCTCTCCTCCTCGCTGAAGCCCTCTTCGCCGCGCGCCCTCCTCTTGACGAGCTCGATGTAGTGGTCGGCAAAGACGTTCCATGTGAACTTTCTCAGCTCCAGCGCAGCATTGTGGAAGTCGAACTCCTTGTAATACTGGATCACCCTCTCGCGCACGCGGTTCAGTTCTGAGAGGATCCACTCGTCCGTTGGCTCGAGCTTCGGCCGCTCCTCCGCCGGCTCGAACATGGATATAAACCTTGCTATGTTCCAGAGCTTGGTGAGGAACTTGCCGGCTCCCTGGATCTTCTGCTCGGAGATGCGGTAGTTCTCTCCTATGCTCGTCTCCAGCGCTATGTACATCCTCAGGGCGTCCGTGCCGTACTTGTTTATGATCTCGAAGGGGTCAATGACGTTGCCCAGGCTCTTGCTCATCTTCCTGCCCTTCTCGTCGAGCCCCATGCCGTTGATGAATACCTTGTCAAAGGCCCTCTTGCCCGTGAGCTGGTGCACGCGGAGCAGAGAGTAGTAGAGCCACGTTCTGATGATCTCATAGCCCTGTGGGCGGAGCTTTGTACCCTCGAGGAACGTCTTCTTGAAGAACTCCTCATCGCGCATCCAGCGCGTTATGAAGAGCACCGAGATGGACGAGTCCATCCACGTGTCCAGCGTCCTCCACTCGCCCTCTACGTCCTCAGGATTCCAGCCCTCTGGCAGCTTCGGCGGCAGCTCCTTCCATGGCTTTCTGTACTTGCCGTCTGCATAAACGAAGCGTTCGCCCGTCTTCTTGTTGTACCATATGGGCAGCTCCGTTCCGTAGTAGCGCCTGCGGGAGATCGGCCAGTCCACCGTGACGGAATTAATCCAGTTGAGCAGGTGCTGCTTGTACTTTTCCGGATACCACTCTATTTCCTCCACGTACTTTCGCAGCGTGTCCAGGAACTCCGTTTGCTTGAGGTAGTACTCCTTCATGGGGATTATTTCTATCTCGTGCTTGCAGCGCTCGTGCACGGGCACTTTATGTTTTATGGGCTTCTTATCGACGAGAAGACCTTCGCGCTCCAGGTCCTCCACGATGGCCTTCCTCGCTTCCTTCCCCGTCAGCCCTGCGTACTTCCCTGCAACCTCCGTGAGCTTCCCCTCAGTGTCTATCACCTTCACCGGCTCCAGCTTCAGTTCGCGGAAGATGCGCACGTCGTTTACGTCGCCGAAGGAACAGATGTGGACAACGCCCGTGCCGAACTCGGGATCTGCCTCCTTGTGTGGTATGATGGGTATCTCTCGGCCGATGAGCGGCACGATGGCGGTCTTTCCGTGCAGGTGCTTGTAGCGCTCGTCGTCTGGGTGGACGATGATTGCCTTACATCCGAACAATAGTTCTGGCCGCGTCGTTGCAACGATGAGATCCTCGCCCGTTTCCTTTACCTTGTACTTGATGTAGTAGAGCATGCCGTCCTTCTCTTTGTACTCGATCTCCGCGTCCGCTATGGTTGTCTTACAGTGTGGACACCAGTTGTTCGGTCTTTCCGCCTCGTAGATCAGTCCCTTGTCCCAGAGGATCTTGAAGGTGAGCTGCGTTAGCCCGCGGTACTCCGGCCAGTCCGTCTGGTAGTAGTTCTCCTCGTAATCCCCTGACAGCTCCAATCTCTTCATGATCTCCTTCATCTTTTCCGTCCACTGGTCCAAATACTGTCTGCACAGCCGCTCGAAGTCGTCCCTGTCGTGCTCCCACATGTTTATATGTTCGTACTTCTCCACGTACATTTCGATGGGTATCCCATTTCGGTCCATGCCGATGGGGTATAGGACGTTGTAGCCGAGCATCCTGTGGATGCGTGCGATGATATCCTGCATGGAGTACGAAACCGCGGCGCCTATGTGCCAAACGGGTGCTGGATACGGTGGTGGCGTGTCAATGACGAACGACGGTTTGTCAGAATTCGGATCGAACTTCCACCAATCCTCGCTTTCCCACTTTCGGATCATCTCTTCCTCAAAATCAATCTTCCAGCGCTTCTCCTTAATCCGTGGTTCGGCGGACCCGTCCATCACCTTTCACCTTCCTCACCTCCATATAATCCTGCGTTTTTGTTTTAAATAAGGAGTATCATCTCTCGCGTTTAATCCTCTTTGGGTTCCGTGGGAAAGAGTGCCACCAGTTTGGCGAGGAAATCGAGTAATCGAGCAGAGACCCAGCGCGAAGATCTATTGATTATAAATAGCCCTTTTTCTTCACTTTTTGATATGCTTTGTCCAGTTTTCTATCTAACGTCATCAGTTCAGCCTGTTTCTTTGTGGCGAAGTATACGTACGCCGCGTCGTACGCGGTGAGGTTGTACTTCTTGGCGATAGTTAAAATCTTTGGCAAATCGTCTGTTTGAACACGAATAACCTCCAGATCGAGCGTGGCTAGATACTTGAGCAGTGTTTCCCCCTCATTTTCGCTGATGTCCTTCCGTTCTATTGCTTTTTTCACAACGTTCGTTATTTCATACAGCGTGAGATCGAGTATCGCCCCTGTCAGGTCCTCACCACGGGTAATGGCATCTACAAGGTATGAAGTGTCGTAAATCCGCATATTACCGCCTCAGCTCGTCCAGTGCTTCCCGTACGGTTTCTATTTTTATTCTTGCTGCGATTCTTGCCACCTGCTTTTTCAGACGCTCCCGTTCCTTCCTGCGTTCTTCCTCGATGATTTGCTCAAGCGTTTTCTCAAGCACCTTAGAGATAATGATCCCCCTGCGCTTCGCTTCGCGGTAGATGTCTTCCCTAATCCTCACAGTGGTCACCTTGTACATATTTACAATATATACGCGACAGTATTTAACCTTTGCAGATCCTTCTGAAGGGACAGTCCTCGCACACGCTCGGATCTTCACTCCTTGGGAACGTGCCAGCGCGAACCATTGAGAAAAACCTCCGCTTAAGCGATTCTATGAATTCCTTATCCGATTCGTCGAATTTCTTCTCCCAGAGCACTTCCTCATCGCGCGTCCTCGCTATCCTGACGGTTATGTGTTCGTACCCGTAGGGGGCGAGTGCCGCGGCGTATGCAAGGGCCTGAATCTTCCCACGCTCCGATAACGATGCCTTGAAGTCTATGATCACAGCTTCCTCGGGATACAGCTGAATCTCGTCGATGATTCCGTACAGTCCGTTTCCAAGAATTTCGATCTCACGCCCGAGGAGCGTCTCCCCTGTTCGCGCTATGTCTATTGCTATGGCAAGGGGTATTTTTCTGTCCGCTCTCTCCTTGTGCTCGTTGTACTTCTTGGCGTGTGCCCTTGCGCCGTTGATCATCGCGTAGGTTAGCTTCTGCCCCAACACCTTTCGATATAGGAAGCGACGGGGGCAGATGTAAAAATCGGCGAGGTCCGTCACGGTTATCGCGTTGGGCGGCTTGCCGTTCTTCGGGCTGACAAAGTAGATCACGTTCCAATTTCGTCTTGGGGGTTTTTAATGCTCTTCAAGCCCTGCCTTTCCGATATTTCCTTTGTTCCGGAAATTGAGATTTGTTGCCCCCGCCAGAGACACCGGTTCATTCCATCCCCGGGCGTCGCGAGCGGGGGCTTTAATCTTCTGGCCCAAAGATTTCTTCAATTTTCTTGCCAAAGAACCGGGCAATCTTGAAGGCCAGCCGCAGGGACGGGTCGTATTTTCCCTTCTCAATGGCGATGATCGTTTGCCTCGTCACTCCCAACGCCTCTGCCAGCCCCTCCTGCGTTATTCCCATCTCCTGGCGAAGCTCCCTCAGCCGATTCTTCAATGTGTGTCCCTCCATTCCAAATACAGGTATATTGCAGTCCATATGAAGAGTATTGCGAAGCCCGTGGCGAGCAGAGCCGTGCCAATCGATGGTGTGGGGACAGCTATGCCCCCACCGGTTATTGCCAGTGTTCCAGCCACGGCGATCAGCGTGTACTTGGCTGCAACGGCCAGGTTCTTCTCTCTGCGCTCGTCCCAGCTCTCGTAGTCCGACAGGGCCAGTAAAATTGCCACGGTTGCCGTGGTTATGATTGCAGCGATGAGCGCGCCGGTATATTCTCCCTCACCGATCAGATCTCCAACCGTAACTCCCCCGGCTATTGCGAGCAAGAGCACCAGTGGGTTCGTACGTGATCCCCTTCGCCTTCCCGTCCTCATATACACGTATACTCTCATCGTTCGCGCCTCCATACTACGTATGCAGACACTGCCGCCGCGATGAATCCCGCGAGGATTATTACAAGTCCGACAACGGGGGAAACGATACCAATGCCGCTTAGCGCCACAAGCACACCACCAATAATGAGAGCAGTCCCTCCGATCCTGTTGCTGACTTCCCACGCCTCCTCTGATTCAAGGCCCCACGGCGTTCTAATGCCCACAGCCCAGTTCTGCTTAGAAACAAAAGTTACCGCGCCAGCCACGGAGATGATTGCACCTACTCCTACCATCGTCACGGCGTTCGCATTTATACGATACCCACTCGTCTGGAGGATCGCCGTCGACAGAATGAGTGCTAGAATTGCCGAGAATCCGATCACCAGAGCATTATATGCGCGGGAGAACTTTCTTACGTTCTCTTGGCGCGGGTACACAAAGCGGATGACCCATACAACGATGGTGATCTCTGCCAGCGTTGCCACGAGTGCGGGAATATCCTTAGCCGTGGTCCAGCCGTTTGGCTTCCCGTTTATTCCCCAGTGTGTGGGAATCTTTGCCGTGGGCGGCAGGTGGGTGGCGTGTAGGATTGCCAGGGGTATGGTCCACACGAGCAGTGCTATAAGGAGCGCTATGACATCGAACCTATCCATACACATCCCTCCAGTTCAGCGCAAAGTACGCCACGTTCCATACGGATGCCGGGCACCACCATGCCCGCGAAGAGCGCGGAGGCTTCCGTGTATCCGAGCAAGTTCGCGTATGCCCCCGCTATCAGCCCCACAATGGTGCTTACCCGAACGGCGATGAGCGCCGCATCCTTTGATCGCACTACCATGCGCTCGTCTGCCTTCTGAACCGGCCCTGGGGCAGCAGTGATCGCGGTTATGATTGCCGTGGCGACGATTACTTCCACAGTGAATAGGGCCGCGTTGCCCCTTCTCGCCGCATCGCCCATGAGCCAGCCCGGCGTTGCGAGCACGAGCACCACGAGGATTGCTCTCAGGGTACGCCGTTCCATGTTATCACCAGTGTGTAAAGGATACTTTACGTTAATAAAACTTTACAACCACATTCCTTATATTCAACCTCGGCGAATTTGCCATATGGAGCCCCTTTACCGTGGCATAGTCGAGCGGGCCAGGAAGTACCCCACGTTTTGGGAGTTTCTTCAGCAGCACCTGACGCCGAAGTATTTAGAGCTCCACCGGCAGCACCTTGGCGAGGATGAGCACTACAGGGCCGTTTTGAACAGTAGGGGCGGGATATTCGATAAGAATCCTGCCCTGTTTACAAAGCTTCACGAGGGGCTTGGACTGCTTGCTGGAATCTCTCCAGACTCCAAAAAACGCGATCCCCTGCTGAAGGAGCTTCATGTGTTGCGTGTTAACCCCAAGTATGCGGAGGAACTTGCCCACGAGATGGCCATTGCCGCAGTTGGTCTTGAAAAGGTCCGCGGAAAGCCCCTCTGGGAAGTGCCGCTGGCCGACGCGGTTAGCGCGCTCAAGAACGCCGCTTGGAAGATTCACAAGCGTTATGAGGAGAGGGAGCCTGTGCTCATAGGTCCTGGAACAATTGTTTGATCAATGGTGGGATGATGAGCGGTTTTGGGCCTCTCTGAACGGTGATGAAAAGCCGCCAAGCTGACCACATCTTTCTATTCTATCTTGTTCCAACGCGGATGGCGTCTCTGTTTGGTGTGGGATCGAGCAGGGCGAGCATCCCACGCACGGTCGCTCGGCCAGAGAATCTGGCCATGGGAAGCCGCCAAGCTGACCACACGTAAATACGTGAATCGTCGAAGTGCACTTCTTTTTAACTTCCACCCCCTTTTAGTCCCGTGGATTGGAAAGCGTATCTACGGGACTTCTGGGCCCCCCTGCTGAAACGGAAGTTCAACATGATTGCGATAGCCATATTCGTGGGGACGTACTTCCGCCTTCTCCCCAGCTGGGGGTCTCTTTTCGGAATCTTTGCCTTCCTTCTTGCGTATACGACGATCTACTACTACAACGACCTCCTCGACTATGAACGCGATATAGAACACCGCTTCATGCCGAGGGACAAGCTGCTCTATCACGGAAAGGCAAATTTTTGTGATTATATCGTCCTTCTTGGCTGGATTCCCGTGGTGGGCGTATCCCTTGCGTTCCTGTACAGCCCTCTTTTGGGTATCTTTACAGCCTTCGCCATTCTTGCCAACCACATCAGAACCCACATTTCCCAGCGCCTTCCCCGGGAACTGCTCCTTGGTATGGTGGAGTTTCTTAACTTTGAAGCGTTCTGGATAGCGCTTTACGGTACCGTGATTCCGGGGCTTGCCGTACCCGTGTTTGTGGCGTATTCTGCGGCTTACGCGCTTAACCATGCAGTCTACAAGATGAGGAAGCAGTCTCTCCGCAGGGTGCTCCGCCAGCCCTGGGTCTACGCCATGTTCCTTGCCTTCCTGGTTGCCGCCGCCTTCAGCATCCCCCTCGCCGCATCGAGCACCCTCCATCTCGTTGCACTCATCACGGCATCCGTCATATACTTTGGGCTCGTCGGTGTTGAGGCCCTTCGCTACGCGGAGAATCCTGAAGAGGGGATGTCCAGAATTGTCAAGGCCCACGAAGTTGGGGTGCTCCTCAGCGGCTTGGTTCTGGTGCTCATAGGCGCAGCCTTTGTTTACGCGCACCTGCCCACAATCCCCGCGCCCATTCCTGCGCCCCACAGCATGGTTTCAATTTTGCGGAGCATCGATCACTATCAGCAGCAGGTGCTTTCCCTGGCTAGTCAGCTCTAGCGCCAGGTTTTCAACCCTTTTCCCCATGCTATAATTATGCGTGTTCGAGAGCTTTACGAGAAACTACTGGCGTTTTACGGTCCTCAGAACTGGTGGCCTGCAGAGACTCCCTTTGAGGTGGTTGTCGGCGCCATACTCACCCAGAATACTGCTTGGAGGAACGTGGAGAGGGCAATCGATAATCTTAAGCGCGAGGGCATTCTGGACCCCGAGAGCATACTCAAAACGCCCGATGATGTCCTTCGTGAGCTCATCAGACCCGCAGGTTTCTATAATCAAAAGCTCCAGCGGTTGAAGGCTGTTTGCAAACTCATCGTCGACTACGGTGGCTTGGAGAAGCTGTTTTCCCTGCCGTTAGACGAGCTACGTTCCGTTCTTCTTTCCGTTAAGGGAATCGGGCCAGAGACTGCCGACGCAATTATCCTCTACGCAGCAAACAAGCCCACCTTCGTTGTGGACCGGTACACGCACCGCATCTTTATCCGTCTTGGCCTGTGGGAAGGCAAGTACGATTACGAGGGTATCAAGAAGCTCGTTGAGTCTGAGATTCCCCCCGACGTTCAAACCTACAAGGAGTTCCACGCGCTCATCGACGAACACGCAAAAAGGATCTGCCGCAAGAAGCCATTGTGCAACTCCTGTCCGCTCAGGGACGTTTGCCCGCGGGTCGGTGTGTAAACGGTGTTTTCATCCTTCTTGCGGTAGAGGGATAGATCTTCTTCAAGAAGTATTGTTCAAAGAACGCTCTCTGAAGTGCTATGCTGCCGTTTCTGACGAGTTCTTCTGTGCCCCGGTATATTTCTCCGCGCTGAAAATGCTTTGTCGCCTGTTCTAGCACCTTGATGTCCCTTTCCATCTTCTCTATTTTTTGGTGTGCCACCTGCGCGTCTATGCTGAGTGAAACTATTCTGTCGTGTCGGGGATCGTAAAAGAAGTACTGAGGGGTTACGTGATCTGTTAAATCAACGATTTTGTGTGGTACTCCAAGCTCCTTTAGATATCTTGTTACGATCGGCTCTGTCCAGACGAGATTCTTTCTGTGCATGCGCTGGATAATATGGAGTTTTTTACCCACTCGAATGAGCTCCTTTAACGCCTTTAGGGCAGACACGGGGTCCGATAGGTCTGTATTGAGCGGTGTTAATTCGTATGACACCACGTGATCGAATTCAGCCGTTTTAAATGGCAATTCGCGTGCGTCTGCAAGTGCCCGTCTATCGTTTGTGTGGTGTGCGAGTGCTACCTCTGAAAAGTCTGCTCCCACTGCATTTGGATGGATGTTTGACCATTGGCCAGTATACACTGGGATTATCAATACGCTGTGGTTCTTGTTTATTCCCAGTTTTTTGCGGATCGATTCTACATCTGATGGTACCGTCGAGAACGTGCCCCCAGCCCTTATTTTTTTGTCCCATTTTGCAGGCTCTCGCTCGAGGCCGCTGCCAGAGAACACACTCTTCCAGTACTCTCTTTCGTAGTAGTCAGACTCGGACCTGCGCGCAAGGGCGAGCATCGCTAAAGCCACACTTGCCTTTGGGCTGACTTTATGAGACTCTTTATCCACAGTCTATTTCCATCTTCAAATCATTTAAATCAAATCTATTGACACATGCTTTCTCTCTTGCCTTGCACGTGGGCGGCAATTACTGTCTCTATTTCCGTCGCACGAGCCGCGGTCGTTTCTGAAGGACAAAATGCTCCACGAGGGCTTTCCGCAGCGCAGGGGATGCCGATCTCATGAGCTGGGCAATGTCGCGCGGAGGTACTTCCCTCTTTACGGCGATAGCCCGGAGAAACTTGTACACCGCAAGGGCATCCTTCTTTATCGTCGCCCTGTGTTTTAGAAGGTCCTCGCCGCGGAAGCTCACTGCAACTACGCCCATTTTTCGGTTTGGCTTTGTTATCCCTGTTATGATTGTGTGATCCGTCAAGTCGTGGATTTTGTAGGGGACTCCGAGTCCAGCAAGGTACTGTTGCACGAAAGGGTACGTCCATATTGGAACGTTGTTTCTCGTTTTCTGTATAATGTGCACGTTTTTTCCCACCCTCCCTAGCTCGTACAGCGTCAGTATGGGATCAAGCAGCGTTGCCGTGTTCGGATTGAGTGGAGTAGGCTCAAAGGAAATGATATGATCAGCATACGCATCTGGAAACGGGAGTTTTCGGAGATCCGCCCGTATCTTGTTTTCGTTTGGGTGGTTCTTCAGCGCCTCCGCCGAGAAATCGACACCGATAGAGTCCTCCTTTATTTGCGACAGTTCCCCCCGAAAATACGGGCGCAACGATCACCCTGTCCCTTTCGCGGATTCCGAGCGCTTTTCTGATACCTGTAATATTCCTTGGGATGAGGAAGAAGCTTACTCCCTGTTTTACCCTTGCATCCCAGTGTTCTGGCAGATTTTGCACGTTGTTCCCAAGGAGCTCCCGCAAGATCCACGCTTTTCCCTCTTCGTTTCCTACTCTGATGTATTCTCTGATCGCCGTTTCTGCAGCTCTTTTGGCTGGAAAGCGTTGCAATGTCTTCTGCTCATCCACGTTTATGCTATTGCCCACTACCGTTTAAACATATGCTGCCTGTCAAGCGGCCAGAAAAATGTGGGATAAGGGGTATTTTTGATCACTTGACGAATCCCTTCCCCTTCAGGTAGTCATACGCCGACAGCGCTGCAATGGCCCCCTTTGCCGCTGCTGTGATTATCTGGTGCACATTGTTCATTCCCGTTGTTACGTCGCCCGCTGCGAAGAAGCCAGGTACGTTGGTGCTCTGGTCCTCCTTGACAATAATGTATCCGCGCTCGTTCAGCTTCACACCCACCCTTTTTGCCAGCTCTGTTTGTGGGATCATGCCGATGTCGATGAACACGCCGTCCACCGGCAGCTCCATGATCTCTCCCGTCTCACGGTTCTTCAGGATGAGCTTCTCCACCTTGTTTGTTCCCTCGATCCGCTCGACAACGTAGGGCGTAATGAATTCAACCTTTGGGTTTTTCTTGAGCCGCTCCACCCAGACGGGCTCTGCACGGAACGCATTCCTGCGGTGGATAATATATACCTTCTTTGCGTGCTGCGTGAGGAGGTCTGCATCCATGAGCGCCGTGTTCCCGCCACCGACAACCGCTACGACCTTATCCTTGAAGAGCGCGGCGTCACATATGGCGCAGTAGGATACGCCCTTGCCCAGGAACTCTTCTTCCCCTGGAACGCCAAGCTTCCTGTGCGTGGAACCTGTAGCGTAGATCACGGTGGGCGCCCTGGTAGTGCCCTGGTCTGTTTCGACAATGAAGTAATCTCCATCCTTTCTGATGTCCTTGACGGTTGCCTGGATCAGCTCTGCCCCGAAGTGCTCCGCGTGTTCCCTGAATCGCTTCATTAGCTCCTCGCCGGTTGCCTTTACGAATCCAGGATAGTTTTCCACGGAGTGGGCGTCCAGCACTTGTCCCCCGAAGTCCTTGGAGATGACTGCGGTTCGGAGCATGGCGCGGGCTGCGTAGATGGCTGCAGCAAGGCCCGCAGGCCCGCCCCCGATAATTACAACGTCGTAATCAGGCTTTAGTTCTGCCTTGGACGTTACCGCCGAGTCAAGGGAAAAGGAGAAGGGCGAGGTCATGGCGATCACCTCACATGAAGTTTATCTTGCCCTTGATCTCGCCCTTTGCAGCCTTGAGCGTGTACTCAGCGAAGACCTCCTCTGGAAGCGCGCCCTCCCACTCCACGAGCTCGTTGCCGTTTTCGTCGAGGATTACGTTCTTGGGCACGGCGGATACCTGGAACTTGTCTGCCAGATCGCTCCACTCGATTGCCTCGATCATCTCCGCTGTGATCTTGTCGTTTATGAAGGCGAAGTGGTGGGCTGCCCTGACCGCGAGGGGACAGTATGGACAGGTGGGTGTGACGAAAATCCACATCTTTATGGGCTTGTCGATCTCGGCGATCAGCTTCGCGGCCTTTTCATTGATGTCCACGGAGCCCGCGGCGATTGCCTTAATGTCATCAAGGAATGCTGGGAACTCGTGGCCGGAAGGAATGCCCCTGTAACGTATGTTGGGTTTGGCCTCGAAGAGTAGCACAGGACCGCCGTCGATGCCATATTCCTTTGCCTTTTCACTGTTCGCGTCGTAAACCTCATAAGTAACGTGCTCGTTGACGGAATGAATGTCCTGGAGGAGCTCCTCGATAACATCACAGTACTGGCAGCGTGGAGATTCGTCCTTGAAGAACAGGATCTTTACCTCCTTCTGCACGGGCTCAAGTATCTTCCTGACGCCCTCCTTGTCCTTTTCACTCAAAACCATCTTTTCTCACCCCATGAGCATGATTTTTAACCGCGTTAAAGGGAAACGTTGTTTTTAAAGACGTTTGTACGAGCATGCAAATATGGATTCTCCTGATTTCCACAGGCTTGCAAAGTATTTTAGGGCGCTGGCCTGTGAAACGAGGCTGCGCATACTCCACGAGATTCTTGCGGACCCGAAGTGTGCTCAAGACGTTGCTGCGTGTATAGGCAAGGACGTTTCTACTGCCTGGCGCCACATAAAGGTTCTTGAAGATGCTGGAATTGTTACCTCTCGCCGGGAGGGCAGGAAGATTATTGTCTATGTTAATGACCTTGATGCGATGCGTAGGATCCTCGAACTGGCTGAATGGGCCCTGAACTCCGAGAAAGTAGTTCCACGAATTATAAAAGATTAAAAAAGGTGGATTGGCGCCTTTTAGTGCCCGTACCTTGCCATCATGGCCTCTGCAACGCGCTCCACTGCAACGGCGTAGGCTCCTGTGCGCAAGTCGTCCTTGAGCTCCTCTGCTTTTCTGTGGACGTCCTTGAACGCAGAGACCATCTTGTCCTTTAGCCGTTCGAGGACTTCTTCCTCCGTCCAGTAGAAGCCCATGCGGTTCTGCACCCACTCGAAGTAGGACACCGTTACGCCGCCGGCGTTTGCCAGCACGTCTGGGACGACAATGACGCCCTTCTTCTTGAGGATTTCGTCTGCCTCTGCCGTAGTGGGTCCGTTGGCAAGCTCGATGATGAGCTTTGCCTTTATCCTGTCCGCATTTTCCCTGGTTATGACGTTCTCGATGGCTGCAGGGACCAGAACATCCACGTCCAGCTCTAGGAGCTCCTCATTGGTGATGTCCTTAGCTCCCGGGAAGCCGGAGACGCGGCCCGTCTTTCTCTTGTGCTCAAGCACCGCGGGGATGTCCAGTCCCTCCGGGTTGTAGATGCCGCCCTTGGAATCCGAGATTGCGACGACCTTGTACCCCTTCTCGTGGAGGATCTTGGCCAGCCCGCCGCCCACGTTGCCAATACCCTGAATCGCAACGGTCTTTCCGTCGATTCCGTAGGTCTTTAGTGCTTCCTCCATGACGAAGAAGCCACCCCAGGACGTTGCCATGAATCGGCCCTTGGAACCGCCGATGGACAGGGGTTTACCCGTGATTACACCGTTTTCGTGCTTACGGACGATGGTTTCGTACTCATCCACCATCCACGCCATTACCTTGGGGTTTGTGTAGACGTCGGGCGCTGGGATGTCCCTTTCGTCCCCGATTACATCTGCGATTGCCCGAATGTATGCCCTGGAAAGGCGTTCAAGTTCAGTGGGACTAAGCTCCTTCGGGTTGACTGTAATGCCACCCTTTGCACCGCCGTAGGGCAGATCCACCACGGCGTTCTTTATGGTCATCCAGAATGCCAGAGCCGTAACCTCATCCTCATTGACGTTGGGGTGGTAACGAATTCCCCCCTTTCCCGGTCCGCGTGCGTCGTTGTAGAGGACGCGGTAGCCCGTGAATGTTCTAATCGTCCCGTCGTCCATCTTCACTGGGAAGGAAACCTTCACCACGCGCTTCGGCCGCTTCAGCGCCTCGAGAATCCAGTCCTCCAAACCGATCTTTTCAGCCGTGTGCTCCAGGCGTTTTATGCCCTGCTCAAAGACCATGGGATCACCTCCGAGTTTGTATATTTGCACAATGATGCAAAGGTTCTTTAACCCTTCACGCCGTTAACCGTGGAGAACTCTTTTATTGTTCCCGCCCGATAGTAATAACATCTCCGGACGGTGGTACGCCGCGCGTGGCTGGAGCACCTGTTTGCGAATGTCGATCTCCTGGCAATCTCTGATCCCCGCTTGCGCCGGACTGTGGAGGAGCTCCGTCACGACCTCACGCACCCGTTATTCCTTAAACAGAAAGAGCTAGAAGAGATTGAGCGCATTCTCCTGAGGAAAAGTCCCGTAGCAAGGGAACTCTTTGCCCACTACTACGCAAAGCGTCGCAAGGATCCCTACGGTAGCGGTAGCGCCTTGAAGTACTTCCTCTCTGCTGGAACCTTTACAGACCCCCTTGCATGGAAAATCGCAGAGGGCATCGCGGAGCAACACCATATTCCCGAGGATCACCCGCAGCGTCGTTTGTATACCCCTGGTGGGCTGTACCTGCCAGATCTTCAGCAGGCCATTTCCCTGCTTGCCAATAAGGCCATAGGTCGGCCAGAACTTGTGCTCCCTGCCGAGTTCCACGAGGAGGTGTCCAGTTCCGAGGACCCCCTTGCGGAGCTTCGCTCGCACAAGATCTCACCTGCTTATGATGTGGCCCCCTCCGCTCTAGATCGCGCGCATCCACATATACGGAATTTTGTCGACATCGCTACAAAGGAGTTCGCTAAGCTCATCTCGCCAAAGCAGGATCTTATGGCGCTCCACAGGGAGTACTCAGCTCTAAGGGACGATATCAGCTCGCACCAAGCCAGGCTTAGGAAGTATGATGTGTGCGATGGAGTTCCAAGCGCTTTCTACGATGAGGTTCACCGTACTGCGGAAAGGGCGAAGCGCTTGCGTAGACGGTTAGAAGGGCGACTACTCCACACCCTTTCTTTACCTTTCAAACATTCTTTTCGCTACCTCCGGATCCCAGAAGAGGCCGCAGTGGCAGTGGCCCATGGTCTTTATCTCTTCTCGGTGCCAGAAACAGGGGCAGATCTTCTTTCTGTCCTCTTCCAGGTTGCCGGTTACGGGCCTGCACGGACAGTAGCGGAAGCCGTACTTTTTCTGGTTGTACGCAAGGCCTGAAATGATTTCGTCTAGCTTTTCGGGATCTGGGTTCAGCACGTAGCCCTGCGTCTTGGCGTACGCCCGTGCGAAGCGTAGGATCGCCTCGTAAACGGGATCCTTCTGCACGAAGAGCTCCATGTACTTTCGCATGATGCAGGAGTCCTCGATTACCGTGACGCCTAGCGGTTCGAGCTTTTCGCGCGCGTAGTCGCTTTTGATGCCGTCCTGCATCCAGAATACCTTCGGAATCCTTCCGGATGATATGATTTCGTCTACAATTTTGGGGATCTCCTTTGAGGGGCGGAAAACGTCGACGATCTCCAGATATTCGTCCGGAACCTCAGCGATGCTCTTGTACGTGGGTGCGCCGAGTATTTTGTCCTCCGCGAAGGGGTTGACGCAGGCGATATCGTAGCCGTGTTCCTTCATGAATTTGGGGACTGTGTGGGCGTCCTTGTTTTCGTTTCGGGAGCAGCCGATGAACACAATTTTGTGGTACTTAAGAAGGGCTTCCTTCTTTGGATCCCTTCCCGTGGGGACGTCGAAGGATAGTCCGATGTCCATGATCCCTAAACGAAGCCATCCTTTAAATCTCTTCAGCAATCCCGCTTTCATCATCCCTGGGGTCAGCAGCGGCTACGGCGTCATCACAGGAGGATCAAGAGTATAAGACCTACAATAAAAATTATGACGGACTTCTTGGCCTTTTCACGGATGTACTCTGAGTTGTACGCGATGATATCGTCGAGCACATCCCTTCTGAATATTTTGAGTCTTGCGGCGGGCTCCATTAACTTTGCGATGATCCCTGACAAGAGAACCGTGAATATAAACGTCGTGATAAGGGATTCCATGGCGTGATCGGATAGCCAGGAGCCCGTTGCGGGTAGCCATCCTGTGAGTGTTTTTCCCGTGAGTAGCAGGAGCGCTACATCGAGGGGAATCTGCACGAGGAACGTTATTGCGAGGCTGCCCATCACGTAGAAGGTGAATATTGTTATCCACGTTCTCGGATCCCAAAGCCGCCTTATGTTCCTCCAGAGCAGCTCTACCGTGAAGATCGCGAGCATAACGATGTTCCATGCTATGCTTGCCGGCAGTCCTACCGTGTAGGAAACCAACGCACCAAGCGCCACGTATATAAATGGAGACGTCGATATATAAACGTGCCCAGCTACGAAGAGGTTAAGGCAATGGCGATGCTCCGTGCAGGCCGCAAGCTAATGCCCCTGCGGCTATCCGTGCAGAAACTGTTTGACCTCCTTGATCGTAGGGGTGTTCAGGGTTTTGGCGGATTCCAGGGCGAGCAGCTGGCCACGAATATTCTGCCAAACCTGGAATCCGAGTTCCGATCACGCTATTCGATTCCCGAAACGGAAATCCTCTACATTTACCTTGGCGATAAGAGCCCAGATGAGTTCCACTATCTTTTGGCGGACGAGTTCATGCAGAAGTATGGTGGGGAACCCATTGCGGATTCGATTCTTCCGGTCCTTGTGGAGATCTACGCTCCCCACGTTTTCCGACCGCATCTCGAGGTCAGTCATTTGTATGCTCGGTGATTTAAGCATCGTTTTTTATTGGCATATTCACCGAGTATTTCTTCGTGGACTACGACGTCATCCTTGTCCGCCACTCCGAGATCGCTCTGAAGAGCAGGCCCGTGCGTATTCGCTTTGAAGGGCTTCTGATGAAGAATCTCGAGCGGCAGGCGGGCGGTAAGGCAAAGAAGGAAGCTGCTAGAATCATTCTCTACGGCGGAGATGTTGATGCGGTGGGCAGAGTCTTTGGGGTGAAGTCCTACTCCCCTGCGCTCCGCGTCCCCGCCACGCTCGAGGATATGCGGAGGGCTGCCCTGTCCCTTTACCACGGGGAAAAGACCTTTGCTGTTCGCACGCAACGCGTTACCAAGGACGTGCCCTGGACCTCTCCGGAGATTAACCGTCTCGTTGGGGGCTACGTGAAGGACGAAACGGGCGCAACGGTGGATCTGAAGAACCCCGAGCTAGCCATTGGGATCGAGATCATAAACGGTTGGGCATACGTATTCCGGGACGTTCTTCCTGGGCCGGGCGGTCTGCCCGTGGGTGCAGCGGGCCGCGTTCTCCATCTGTTCTCTGGCGGTATCGATTCACCCGTTGCGGCGTGGCGCATGGGGAAGCGCGGCGTTCAACCGGTGCTCCTCTTCGTGAACGTTGCCGGTCCAGCCCAGGAAGCCCTTGTATATAATGTGTACGAAGTCCTGCGGCGGTGGTTCCCCGCTCTGCCCTTTTACGTGATTGATGCACCGGAAATCATGGATACTATTATTTCCAAGGTCCCCGAGGGCTACCGCCAGATTGTTTACAAGGCATTCCTGTACCGTTTGGCGTCAGCCGTGGCAGAGGACTTAGGAATACCTGCGATCTCCACGGGCGAGGCGCTCTCGCAGGTTTCCTCCCAGACATTGGAATCCCTTGCCGTTCTACACAACTTTGCTGATCGCCCCGTTTTTCGCCCGCTGATTTCCTTTGACAAGGATGAGATCGTGGCGATTGCCCGCAGGATCGGTACGCTTTCGGCATCCGAGTCCGTCCCTGAGGTCTGCGTCCTTGCAAAGCACTCCATAACGCGGCCATCCCTGAAGAAGGTGCAGCAGTACGTGGACAGCCTCGGCGTTGATTATGAGGGACTTGTGTCTAGGTTGCGGGACGCACAGCCCCAGAATGACTATCCTGACGTATGGTTCCACGGCCAGAGCCTGAAGGGCTTTGAAATCGTTGATCTGAGAGAGAACCCAGGCTTTATACCGGAGGCGGGCAAGAAGTATATCCTCGTGTGTCCCCAGGGCACAACTGCCGCGCGAATGGCCCTAAAGTTCAGAGAGCAGGGTTACGATGTGTATGCCCTTGACGAGAGAACGCTTAGGCGGCTAAGGGGATCGAAATGAAGACCTATGTTGCCGCAGGGATTCTAATCGCCGCTGTGCTTATTACTGCCTGGCAAACATACTACGTGGCAACCCTCATAGTGTCAGGAAACGTCTGCGGCTGTGCGATCCCCGTGCCGCTATACATCCCCCTCTTTTTCGCGCTTGGCGTCGCTGCGGGCATCGCTCTGCTGAAAATTGTATATCCTTCGGGCCCCTCGGGGAAATTTCCGTTGGCTCGACGCGGGTTCCCCCTGGTGATTTCAGAGGTTGAAACCATCACTGGACCCTTTTAATGCCCAGCTGTTCCATCACCCAGTCAACAGCGTGCTCGTTTCCAATGATTGTTCCGTCGGGGCGAATGCAGAAGAAGTAGTTTCTTTCCGACGGGTACATTTTGCCGTGGATCCCTCTACACCAGCTCATCTCCCACGCCCTTCCGTTTATGTATCCGTTCTTGTCCTGGTACTTAGAGGGGAAGCCACTGATGATGTACACGTTATTGTCCGTCACAACTACCATTATTGGAACGCCGCCCTGCCAGACGACGTTCGCTTCTTCTAGATACGGGCGAACGATTTGTGGATCTGTTGATTTCGTGATCGGAGCATCGGGATAGTGCTTTTCGAGGTATGCAAGGAGATTCTCGCAGTGCGGGCAGGTGGGAGAGTATACGATGATAATCTTTCCAGCGCCTTTCTCGTTGCCTACGGGTGATTTTGCGGGATAAACCGTCATTGGATTTGGAGCTGCAAGCCAGGATACGCTGAGGATCAAGAGTAAGAGTATGATCACCGCAGCGCGCATATTTTCCGTGCCCATATTATCCTGATTTGTTCGGAGATCTTTTTATCCTTCGTGGTGCGTTTTAAACCCCTTCCTCGATTCTACATCCATGGCAAGCGCTCCCCGCGTTGTGCTACTCCTCGATTTTGATGGTGTGATCGTGGACTCTCCAGCTCACTTCAGGGAAGCTACGTGTGATGCGCTTGGCGCACTTTCTCGGATTCCTGGCGTGTGCGTGCTCGTTGATCGCTTTTACGACTGGCTTGCGGGCAGGAAGAAGGGCACAAAGGGCGAACCCGGCGTTCTCGGGCGTTTGATCGGCTATGTTCTGTATCCCCTTTCCGTGCGGTGGAATCTTGCCCTTGCCAAGCACTCGAAGGTGCTTCCGGGCGTTCGGGACGCCTTGGAGGAACTGCGGGCAAAGGGCGTTAGGGTGATACTCTTTTCCTCCGAGGATTGGGTTGCCAATTACAAGGAACGTCGCGTGGAGCTTGCGGGTGTTCGGGATCTCCTTGATGAGATTATGAGTTTTGTGGATTCTGCCTCGCGCCGTCAGCTTCTCCAGCAACTTCTGGAGAAGTATCCTGACGCGGTCTTCATTTGGGTGGATGACAGACCGCATCGCTTTGTGGGGAACCTCAATGACCGTATAGTTCCCGTTTGGTTCCAGTTTCCCGCGACGGCGGCGTGGGAAAAGCACGTGGCCGAAAAGATCCTTCATCTTCGCAGGGTGAAAGACTGGAATGAACTCAGAGGTCTTGTTCTTTCAATCCTTGAGAAGACATCGCAGGACGGCAAAAAGATAGGAAATTGAGGGATTAGCGGTTTCTTTCAGCCCCAAGCGCAATGTGCATGCATGTGCTTTGAATTTGCAAGAATATTGTTTGGATTTCTAAACTAAGTATGTGCTTGGATATGGGAGTGAACTCTCGATGCTTTCGGAGCTACAAGCCATCCTCTTTTTTGTTGTGCCGATCGTAATAAATGGACCTCTTGGGTATTTTATTCCATGCGCAGGAAGGGAATTATTGTTTCCTCCGTTCGCCAGCGGGAAGGGACGGAGTACGTAGTCTTCGACGGTAAGAAATACCATCGAATTGCATCGCAAGAAAGAATCAGGGGAAAGGCGGTTGAGTTTGACGAGAATGGGATCTATCCTGCTGGGAGGGACGCATGGAAAGCTGTGCACGATCATTTCGTCAAGGATTTGAGACCAGAGATCGAACTGCCAGAGGAGATTTCATTTCTCCGAGGGAGTATGGAGCTGCTCTGGAAGGAACTGGCCTTTCTGAAGATTGCCAACGAGCGGCCGTTAGTTTTCCACGATGGGGACGCGGATGGCATTATTTCGGCTCTGCTAATCGAGGAGGCGGTTGGACGGTTTAAGGGGTGGCACGAAGTCCGAGGGATTTCCCATTGGGCGCTTCAGGATGGAAACGTTACGTATCCCGTCGAGCAACCGCTGGCACTATTCCTGGACCTGGGGAGCGACTGGAACGACCGGCCGGGCGTTTGCCTGACCGCACACTTCGTCCCTACCTTTGTGATTGATCATCACTTTGCCGAGAGGACCCATAGCTGCGCCACCATTATTAACCCAGCCATCCACGATCCAGAGTTATCGAAGTACAACACGGCAACGCTCGTTTCATATCTTGTCTCCTCATGGGTGAAGAAGGAAGAATGGGTGCGCATCGCAGCGGCGGGGGATAAGAGTTCAGTGGTCGAGTGGACGCGAGAGGATCGAAGGAAAGCGCTGGCGCTGGAGATGGCGTACAGCGTCAACAGATCACTCTCGGTTGCGCGAAGGGTTCTTGAAACGGAGGATTGGAAGGCGTTCTGGGATCTCTTCGAGATGAAGATTGAAATGGTACTTGAAAACGCGGAGATGGAAGAAAAGGAAGTCGGCGAAAGGAAGGTACTCATCGTAAAACTTCCATACACGCCCACATATCCACACAAGGGCAAGATCGCCTCGTACCTGATGGACGAGAGGGGCTACGACGTAGTAATCGTTACGGATGCCGAACGGGTGCAAAGGTACACGGTAACGCTTAGGGGAAGGGTGGATCTCCTCTCCATCGTGAAGGACCTTGGCGTGGAGGATTACTGGGGTCACCCGAACGCCGTTTCGCTGAGCACCACCGACCCTGATGCTGTTGTTAAGAGGGTGCTTGAACGCCTGCATTAACGCTGTTAAACCTTCCTCACATCCTTTTTATCATGAGGAAACTGCGCGTGGCCTTCGGGCTGGAAGACGAGCTAACGCTTACGGGTGAACACTTCGGCGATGCACGCTTCTTCCGAGTCTATGACATCTATGAAGATGGGAGAGTCGAGTTTGTAGAGGATCGGGAGAACAGGACGCCAGAGGAAGAGGAACACGAGGAACACCACGGCGATCCGAGGAAGTTCCAGGCAGTTATCGAGACGCTGCGCGACTGTGATATCCTTGCGGGCTTCCGCATGGGCCCGAACTTCCTGCGGATCCGCGACAACAGCGACAAGGTGCCTTACATCACGGGAAAGCAGAAGCTCCGGGAGGCAGTGGCAAAGATCCTTCTGGACTTCGACAAGCTCTGGGAACAGGTACGAGAAAAACGGGCAGACAGCAGCAAATAAATACAGTTTCCCTCCCCTTTTTCCGGGTGAGCAAAATGGGTGATGGACTTCACTAAGCGCGTAAGGGGAACCCGCGATTTTTTGCCGCCGTTCAGCGTGAAGCGCGCTGAGTTTTTGAGGATCATCGAGGATACTTACCGCGAGTTCGGCTTTCTACCGTGGGACACGCCTGCCCTTGAAACGGCGGAGCTGTTAACCTCGAAGGGCGGGGAGGATATTCGCGAGGAGCTTTACATCTTCAAGGACAAGGCGGGAAGGGAAATAGGGCTGCGCTTTGATCTGACGTTACCCACGGCCCGCGTTCTCGCCGAGAACAAGACGATGCCACTCCCAATAAAGCGCTACATGATCGGGAAGGTCTGGCGCTACGATAGGCCGCAGGCCGGGCGTTTCCGCGAGTTTACCCAGGCCGATGTTGATATATTCGGGTCGGAGAAGCCCATTGCGGATGCAGAGGTCGTGGCAGCGCCGTGGACAGCACTGAAACGCGTGGGCATCCAGGGGACCGTGCAGGTTAACGATCGCAGGCTCCTTGACGCAATCGCGGATTACATCGAACTTCCCGAGTCGAGGAGAGATGAGTTCTACCGCGCTATTGATAAGTGGTATAAGATCGGGGAAGAAGGCGTGCGGAAGGAACTCGGCGAGCTTGAAAAATACCTGGATCCTTTCCTCGAGTTCGACACGGACCTCGTGGAGCTACCAGAACCTACTGAGAAAATATCCGCTGCCAAGAGCGCGCTCTTGAAACTCGGAGAGTACCTGGACGATTTTGGCGTTCGCTGGACATTTAACGTCTTCATTGTGCGCGGCTTGGACTACTACACGGGACCTATCTTCGAGACCTTTGTGGATCGCCCCACGAGCATCCTGAGCGGCGGGCGCTATGATCGGCTCATTGGCATGCTAGGGGGAAGGGAGATACCCGCCACAGGTATGAGCATCGGCGTGGATCGGGCTCTGGATCTTTACGGAGATTCCATGGATCTTCGAGCGAGGGAGGCGGACGTCTACGTTGCAGTGATCCCGGGGTACGAGGATGTCGCCATCCAGATTTCGAACAAGCTCAGAGCTGCTGGAAAGAGCGTGTTCATGGACGTTACGGGCAGAAAGCTTGGAAAACAGCTGGCGGATGCAGAGCGGAGAGGAGTTAAGACCGTGGTGATTGTTGGCAGGGAGACGGAGAACGGGCAAGTTGTTGTCAAGGATTTGGACAGCGGTACGCAGAGCGCGGTGCCCTTGGACGAGCTCCTTCAGAAGCTTTCATAATATTTTCTCACCCCTTCCCTTTTCGGTGGTTTCTTGAGTACGGAGGCCATCCGGAGGCGGGTGCTTGAGGGGAACGTTAGGAAGAGCCTTCTAGTCCTGGCAACGCCAATCCTGATCAATCAGATCGTTCAGGTGTTGTATAACCTTGTAGACACGTTTTGGTTGGGGAGACTGGGGAGGGCAGCGGTATCTGCCCCTGCCGTTGCTTGGCCCGTGATGATGACAGCCATGTTATTTGCATCTGGGTTCACCGCCGCGGGAACGGCTCTCATCTCTCAGCTCGTGGGCGCTCGCAGGTACGAAGAGGTGGATACTGTCCTGGGCCAGCTTATTCTCGTAGAGGTGTTGGTGGGCACAGTTCTCGGCATTGCGGGATATTTCCTTGCAGTTCCGTTGTTTAGGCTTCTCCACGTACCATATGATGTACTGCCCCTGTCGTCGAGCTATCTTCAGGTCCTTTCCCTTGTTTTTCCCTTTGTATCTGCTGGTTTGGCAATGTCTGCGGCCTTTAGGGCTCTAGGGGATACAAAAACACCCACTATTGTAGGCGTTACCACGCTTATCCTAAATGCGGTTTTGGACCCGTTGCTCATTTTTGGTTGGGCAGGACTGCCCAAGCTGGGCGTGGTCGGCGCAGCTCTTTCAACGTCTGTTTCCAGCATTTTGTATGCCATGACGTTAATGTCGCTATTTTTGAGGGGGTATCGCGGGATACGCTTAAGCACGTTGAGTTTTGCTCCAAGGCGGGCGATCCTCTACCGTGTTCTTCGGATAGGCACTCCCTCTGCCCTCAGCAACGCGTTAACAGGGCTCTCCTTTGCCGTGGTTATGGCCATAGTGGCGTCCTTCGGGACCGTTGCCACGGCTGCATACGGTGTCGGGATGCGCATATCCAATGTAATTTCAGGCCTTGTTTTTGGTATATCCCAGGCCGCTGGCGTGATTGTGGGCCAATCTGTCGGAGCGCGTCTCGTGAACCGTGCCAGGAGAGCGTTGCTTGAAACTATTCGGGCAAATATCCTCATAACAGCGGTCTTATCTGTGCTCATTTTCCTTTTCGCACCTCATATTGTAGCTATGTTCATATCCGATCCCGTAGTGATAGCTGTGGGTGCACTGTTTCTCCGCATCTTTCTACCCACTCTACCCCTTGTTTCCATCACTGTTCCCGTCATCCTCGCACTTCGTGCTGCGGGTAAAACTCATCTCTCTGCTCTCTTAGGTATAGTACAGCTCTGGGTTATCAGAATACCCCTTGCGTATCTTTTTGGAGCAGCCTTGGGGATTGTGGGTGTGTGGTGGGGCCTTTCGCTTACCAACGTAATAAGTGCTGCGATTGCGGCGTACTTTCTCCTTAATACGAAGTGGCTCAGACCCATCGTGTAGCGTCCAAGAATTCGGGATGAATTCAACCCTTGGCACCCTTGACAGAATCTGCCACACCCTTTTAAATTTTGAAAATCCAATGTTATTTGGGGTGATAAAGCATGTTCGGAGATGTGAAGGAGCACTGGGGTTGGATGCTTGCTGTGGGCGTGTTCTTTGTCGCCCTTGGCATCGCTGGGCTTATGTTCCTGCCCCTCGTGACCGTGGCCACTGTGCTGTTCTTCGGTGCGCTGGCAATTGCTGCCGGTGTTGTACAGCTCTACAACGGAGTGGTGCACACCCACGGGTGGGTTTCCAGAACCGTTAACATTGTGATGGCACTTCTGTACATCCTGTTCGGCGTTCTGGCATTTTGGAACCCCGTGATGACAGCTGCAGCGATAACCCTTGCCATGGCTGCGGCGTTCATAGCGATAGGACTCCTCAGGATTGTCATTGCCTGGCAGCACAGGTCTGAACTATCGTACTGGGGATGGATTGCGGCGTCGGGTGTGATTACGGTTCTGCTCGGCATCCTCATAGCGGTGTCCTGGCCCGGCGCTGCCCTGTGGCTGCTTGGGCTTTTCGTATCCCTGGATCTTCTGTTCAGTGGCGCTACCTTTATCGGGCTTGCCCTCGCAGCAAGGGCGTGATTTTTTCTACTAATTTCTTCTTTCTACTATTTTTTGCAGGTAACTGGCCGCGGCAGATTGAGCTCCCTGTTTGAAACAGTGCAGTAAAAGCCATCCTCCTTGAAGCAGTTTCTGTAAAATGCGCATATATTTTCCCTATTTTCCGGGTAATCGATTGCTAGAATGAATTTCCCATCGTTCCTGATCCATCTTAGGTATTTGAGAGCCCAATTAACGTCGCGCGGATTTCTTTTTACGTCACCAACGTGCCACGTGTCTTCTTTGCCAACCCCGTCGATGGCTGCCCTGTATTCTGGATAGCGGTAGAGTTCGATGGCGTTCTGGGGCACTATGAGGAATTCTGGGTTTATCGACTTTGCTGTAGTGGATATCTTCCAAACAAGGCGCACCATTCGTATTGCTGCATCCGGAACGTTCCTATCCTCCCAGTATTCGTACGCGTCGACGATGTCCAGATATGCCCCCGAGTAACCCTGCGTTACGATCTTCATCAGTCGTTGCATGACGATCTCTTCCCAGCGTGGATCCCAGAATCGCACCTTAAAGTTCCCACGCCAGTTGGGATTCTCATCTGCTACGAAATCTGGGTTTCCTGGCTGCCACCAAGGTTTCCAGTAGTCCCTGTAGTTCTCCGCCTCACCTATGCTGAGATACGCTAGGACGATCTTTCCCATTCTTCTTAACTCCAACAGCTGTTCCCGCGTGATGTTCGCATCGTCCGGATCTACAACAATATACCTTACGTTAAGGTCAACTAAGTTCCCGTACTCAGTATTCTGAAGTTGGTAGTGCCAAAGCAAATTCAAATCGTCGTTATGCTCCTGTCTATCGACAGAATATCCAAATCTTGCCCCGTACGGTGCAAGAATAGCGATAATCCAAGCAGTAATTAAAACGAGGAGCCCCATGAACCCTATTTTCAGGCGTACCACATTCCGCACTCCCCTATCCACTAGCCCATCTTTGGTACCCCTTGGTTATAATCCTTCGGGTTTTAACACCGTTAACACTTTAAGCGCTTTTTAACACTGTTAAAACAGAGGTGGTTGACATGGCAAAGACGACCTTCGAGGAGGAAATCTACCTGAGGGTTCTTACGGGGAGGCTTGTGGGCAAGGCCTTGGCGGACCTCGGCGCGAACAAGGTAGCGGTGGTCGTTCCGAAGAATTTCATCTGTGATGCCATGGGTTCGGCTACCCTTTCGGCGTTCCTTGCCCACAGTGGGAACCCCGGGCGTATCTTTGTGGTAGAGGGCGAGGAGGACGCCCAGAGGATCATAGACTACAAGCCCAGGCTGATTGTCCTTCAGTTCGGCGGCGAAACGCCTGCTGAGGAGACCAAGCGGCTCTTCGGAAAGATCGTGGATCGTCTTGCCGAGGCGGGCGTGGATGCAGACGTTGTTATCCACGTGAGGACCTATGCCATGGGTGCCCTGGACGCAATAACGCGCAAGGACTTCCTTGAGAACAGGAACGTCTTCGTGTACACCGTGGACTTCGACAAGGGAGCAGTGTACATCAACAAGCTGGAGAACGGAGAGCTCGTGCCACTGAGGGAGTACCACGTGACGCTCGAGCACGCGGATCTGCTAAACCGCAGCTTGAAGGACCGCGCAGTTTGTTTCCAGTGATCCTCATTTTTCTTTTTACCTATTCTCTGTATTCTTTGGTTTTTGTCGAACTGAGCACCACCGTTCCGCATTATAAGCACTTGCGCGCTATGGTAATACTTGGGGAATTTGTGTTTCTCCGGATTTTGGTGCTTCAATGGGGGGAGGAGGTGATTTAGATGTCTAATAATGCCGGTAAGAGTACATCGGTACGGTTAACTCTTTTTGGCGTGGGGTTGTTTTTGGTTTTTATAGGGTTAGGCGTTTTGTTTAACATATCGCTGGCAGAAACTGCCTCAAGGGTGTTTACTGGCACTATCTCGATTATTATTGCAATTGCAGGTCTTGGGGCAATTGGCACCGCGTTTTTCATGAATGTTCGGGAGGGCTGGTCTCGCGCCTACTGGTTTGTCCTTGGTGTGATATACCTTGCTCTTGCTGGGGCAATATGGGACAATCCTGGAGCGACTGCAGAGTTCATTACGGTTTTGATTGCGGGTCTGTTTGTGCTTGCGGGGCTTGTGAAGTTCGTCATGGCATATCTAAACCAACACAGAACACCATATTGGGGACTCTCCGCAGTGATGGGCATCATTACGTTCTTCTTTGGAGTATTTGTTCTGGCTCACTGGCCAGCAATCTCGATGCCGTTTATAGGGATGTACGTGGCGCTAGAGATCCTCTCGACCGGGTTAAACATGATTATGAGTGGGTTAGCATATGAATAGCGCCCAGACTTTGTTTTATTGTGCCCTTCTTTCTCCTCGCATTCTTGTGCGTTATCCAATAAGAAGCAGTTCCATACATCTAGACTACGTGGAGCTCTCAAAAGCTGGGGAAAGAAGAATCGTTTGAGATGCGCCGGCCGGGATTCGAACCCGGGTCGTCGGCGTGGAAGGCCGACGTCCTACCAGGCTAGACTACCGGCGCCCGAATTTTATCGGATTGGTGGTTTTTAAAGGTATATCGGAGGGCGGATATGTAAAATTTTACCAGCCGCTGCGGATCGGCGGATTATACGGAGAAGTGGGTGCTGGGCCGGTGCTGTTTCTACACGTTCTCGAGAACGCGTCCAAGGAAGCGCTTCAATATTATTATACAGGACTTTGAGCAATATAAAGCCCATCCGTCGCCCCTTATATACCACCATCAAGTAGTATTTTTTTGCCCGTTGGGCGGGGGCGTTTGCTTGGGTGGTGAGCTGAGGTTCTCCGCGAACTCGCCCCCATCCCTGCTGATAAGCGGCGGATTGTTCTTCCTGTTGAACAACGACCCCAGAGGGTGGTTGCTGATCCTTCTAGTGCTGCAATGGTTGCCGATGCGTATAGGCTGGCTAAAGCAAGGGGCGGCCAAATGTGTGGGGCAGGATAGTCCTCCCTATCTTTTTTACGCGCCTGATTCATGAATTTCTATCATGCTATCGCGTGTGATGGTTGCCTTGCTACTCGCGGTTCTAACGTGGCTGCTTTTCGCACCTGTATTTACTGATGGTGGAGAAAACAGTCGTATCGTCGTAAAGGAGCTGCGCGTGCTCCCTGCGGCCGGGGAGAAAGTGGGCCTCCAACATGTCGTGTGCTCTGGTAGCGTGGTCGAGTTCTCTGCGGTATTCCGAACATTCTGCGACTCAGACGCTAAGATAACGGCTGCTGCCGAACTCGAGGAGCCAAAAGAACTGCGAATAGTCCTCCGCTACGACGGTATGGCAACGAAATGCCTGTGTAGCCGTCTTGTGCGCGGCGTTATTGATATCTCCACTTCTAGGGGCGTAATGGGCGATCTGAATGTTGTACTGGTGTTGGAAGAGCCGTCAAGCTACGTGGGTAAGATCGTGGACTGGCGTATCGTTTCCTGCAGTTGATATTCTCATACTGTAACGTTGTAAACACCCGTGAATCTGCGGCAACGGGTTTGAAAAGAAGAAGTGGACCCGCCGGGATTTGAACCCGGGGCCTCCCGCATGCCAAGCGGGCGCTCTGCCGGACTGAGCTACGGGCCCAACCGATCCTCGGTTGACGCGGAGCTAACTGGGGATCTGCGATCCCCAGGTATGCACCGGTTGTGTGTGGCGGCCGAAGTGCTACAACCGCCATCCCGGTTGACGTGAGCGTGCATGGGGCGCTCGCTTGCGCTCGACCCCATACTCAACCGGTTGGGAC